>OLIH01000256.1_pt1 | contig 44399 bp, 30 predicted proteins | sample 1609721 | NCBI WGS metagenome assembly OLIH01 (sample SAMEA4350157, study PRJEB24818) | metagenome | biome: human; feature: gut; material: faeces | place: Denmark | collected 2013-09
CATAGTAATAGCGGTCGCTGCCCTTGTCCCGCCAGCCGCGCAGCATCGCTCCGCCCGTCTCGAAATAATACCAGTATTCGTCGATCTTCACGCCTTTTCCTGACACCATGCGGCCTTCTTCATCATAATAATAGCGGTCGCTTCCTTTGTCCCGCCAGCCTCGGAGCATCGCTCCGCCTGTCTGAAAGTAATACCAGTATTCCCCGATCTTCACGCCTTTTCCTGATACCATACGGCCTTCTTCATCATAATAATAGCGGTCGCTTCCTTTGTCTCGCCAGCCCCGAAGCATTGCTCCGCCTGCCTCAAAGTAATACCAGTAATCGTCGATCTTCATCCCTTTTCCTGACACCATATGCCCATCGGCGTCATAGTAATAACGGTCGCTCCCCTTCTCTCTCCACTGAGAACAGTAAGCTGCCCCGTCGCTTCCGAAATAATACCAGCAGCCGTCAATTTTATATCCTTGGCTGCTCAGCATCTCTCCATTCCGATAATAATATTTCTCACCGTTTTTCTCTGTCCAGTATGCAAGATCCCCAATCTGGAAATTAAGATCAACAGGTCCGGAAATTCCCGGTACAGTACCAGTGCTCGTACTCTGCCACATACTGTATTCACCTCGATAGCTGCACTGGGAATTGTATTGTGCAACCCAGCGGTTCCATTTCGAGAACACAGGATCTGTCAGATAATTCGTCCACCAGTTCAGGTTTGCATAAATCCCCGGCTCATACCCTGCTTTTTCTACAGCAGTACAGAAAATCTCAGCAAATTCAGCGATTGAGTCTTTAGCGGAAGCAAGAATAGAGGAATCTTCCAGGTCATAATATACCGGGTATGTCGGATTATGACCTTCAAGCAGCCGCAAAACATGAGCCGCTTCGCTTTCTGCCTGCTTCCTTGACGTAGCATAGGAATACAGATATACTCCGTAAGGAATCCCCAGCCGCTCGCACTCACGAACATTTCTTAACCACTGTCTGTCATCCTGGGAAGCATAGTTATCTCCATAACCGCACCGTATTATAACAAAATCTACATCCGAATTCTTAACAGCCCCCCAGTCTATTACTCCCTGGTGATAACTGACGTCAATCCCTTTCTTTATCGCATTGGGAATGATCTCTCCCTTGTTATTCACAAAATATCCGTCTACTTTTGTCCATGCATCTGAAGAGTATGTAACCGGCTCCTGATCTATGATCAGCTCACCGTCTGAATATCTCCAACTGTTTTCTTTCCATTCTGCCTGCGAATCCTCCGTCTCAGGCTCAAGCTGCAATTCCGCCGATCCGGCAGTTTCCTGTATGCTTCCAGACTCGCTGCCCGCAGGCTCTGCCGCCATGCCTGTGACAGCTGCGTTTGCGACGAGCATGCTCAATATAAGCATCGAACATACCTGTTTTTTCATTCACGATACCTCCTGTATTAAGATCAGAGATTAAAAGCTGATTCGAAACCATCTGTACATGCGCAGCCGAAACCTTCTCTTTGGTTTTCTGATCGACCGGATGCTTTTTCTATACTCTTCTTTATACTTTTCCCAAAGCATCTCCGCACGTTCGCTGTGGTCTGTTTTCCGCAGTTCCTCTGCATATTTCTTGAGCAGACAAAGATATCGATACCTGATCAGCTGCAGAATATAATTCTCTCCCCTTTTTTCAAAAGAATCTGCCATTTGTTCATATGCTTCAAGCCCATCAGAGGAAAATGACATTTTCCTTTCTCCCATAATGCTGTCCGCTCTTTGATAATAATAATAGTAAATTCCGGTGTTGTAAACCACTTTATCGCTTTTGGAAAATAATTCATATGTTGTAAATTCATCCTCATGGATCTTTCCGACCGGGTATCTCACATCGTCGAACAGCTCTTTTCTATATAATTTATTCCACGCCACAACGCTCTGAAGATACATCGAAGCTTCGAAAATATTAGTCACGGCTTCTTTTCCGCTGTACACCCGAACTGTATTCTCAGGCTGATCCGGAATGTCTTCGCCGCCGTCAAATACCTTTTTCACTCCGCATACCGCGATATCCGCCTTCTCTGCTTTCAGGCTTTTCCACAATTCCATATACATCTTCGGATGGATATAATCATCCGAATCGACGAATCCGATATAAGCGCCCGAAGCAGCCTCAATCCCTGCATTTCTTGCGTCTGAGAGTCCCCCGTTCGGTTTGTGTATCACTTTGATCCTCACATCATCAAGTGCAAACTGATCGCACATCCGCGGACATGCATCCGGCGACCCGTCGTCCACAAGAATGATCTCCAGGTTCGAATATGTCTGCTTTCTGATCGATTCCACGCATCTTGTAAGATATTTTTCAACGTTATATACCGGAACAATGACACTGATCAATTCTTTCATCTGATCTTTCTCCTTCAGACCTGCTAATAATACTGTTTATCTTTTCTGCAGTCAAACCTGCTGGCAATTCAAGCGCTCCTGCCAGTGATCCTGCCAGATATGCCAGCGACTCTTCTCTCTTCTTTTCTATTTTGTCTTCAGCCGTACTGAAGCAGATCTCCTCAAACACATTTTCCGGCAGGCTGTCTTCCCGCATTCTCCTGCTCTCTAATCCCGCCATGCCAAGAAGCGTTTCTATCCTTGTGTTTGTTGATATGGTGCTGCTGCTGTCAAATCTGTCAAAAGTAAAAAACCTTCTCTGAAAAATAATAGAGAACACTGTGCCGTGAAATGAATCTGTACAGACATAGGAGGCATGCCGAATCAGATTGACAAATTCTTCCGGTCCTATGTCGTATGGTGTGAGATCTGCAAAATTCTCGTCTTCCGGAATATACTCATCCATATGCAGCAGCGCTGCAATCCTGCATCCTGTCTCCGCCCTCAGCTTTTCTGCAAATCTGCGTCCTTTTCTGTTATTTCCAAGAAAATAGCAGAAAATATATTCTCCCTCGATGATCGGCGGACGGCAGGAAAATCTCTCCCACTCCTCTCTTTGGAGAAGCAGTGTCGGATCCAGAACCACCTCAGCCCTTTTTCCGCTCAGCTTTTCCACAAGCCGCCGTCCCGACTCCTCACGGACAGATATGGAATCAAATCTGTCCAGAAACTCTTTCGCCTTTTTATACTGATATCTCGGAATAGATGAGGTCCCGAAACTGGTTGCATATGCGATTTTGGGTATCTCATCAGGGACGAATGTCAGAGTGTAAAAATCATTGTCAATATTCGCCGGACTCCACAGCTGATCGCTCCCCACAACGAAAGCCGCATAATTTGACGAGTCCTCCATCAGTTCACGCCGATTCGCATAAGGGCGTGAAACACGGAACGTTTTCCGGGAAAATTCTTTGAACTTTTCGCTGCGTATTGCCTGTCTGGAATAAAATTCTGTCTTCAGCAGCCTGTTGACAAATTTGCCCCGGGTCCGTTTTATTTTATCGATCAGAAGATCTTTATTCGTAAGCTTATGATAGTAATAACTCCCTTTCGTCATTGTCATATACATATGCGGGTCATGGCAGTAGACCGCCTCATTGGGCAGCTCTAATTTATCAAATATACGCTGTGTCGCATAGGCCTGGAGCATGCTTCCATAATTTTCATGGAAATAACAGATAACGAGTCCTATTTTTTTCATCTCTGTGTTCCTCCGTACAGTCATTTCTTTTCCCTGGAAAACAATTCTTCAACGATCTCTCCCAACCTTCTGTTAAATCGCGCGTTATTGCTTTTCACTTCTTTCGATCCGGTTGCGATCCTGTCGTAATCTCTGATCATTTCCCCAAGCTTCTCAATGTCATATACAGGAATGATGTCCGTAGTCCCGCTGATCTTCTGCACAAATTCAACCTGATGGTCATTGACATGTTCGCCGAACTTTTTCTGCCGCGGGACTACGATCGGTATTTTCCCCATCTGCAGCGGCATCATGATGCTGCTCGGCCCGCCGTGTGTGATTACGATCCGTGCCTGCTCTGTATACTGTTTCATTTTCTCATAGGGCAGCAATTTTTCCGACCTGCAGTTCCGTGGAATATACTCGCTGTATCCTCTCTGGATGATCACCTCTTCCGGAAGGTCCAGTTCATCCACGTATTTTATCAGCCGGTCAAACTGCTGCTCATGAGTCCCTACTGTTACAAATATCATTTTCCGCTCCTTCATTTCTCAAATCAGACTACGATCACCCTATTGTTCAAGAATAGATTTTTTATAAAATTCTGCCAGCATCTCGCCATTATGGCGGATATCATAGCCTTTCTCCCTCAGTTCTCTCTGTATACGCGCATACGTTTCCGCGGCATGTCCCTTTTTCTGCTCCGTGATCGCTCTGATCCAGTCTTCCTCACGGAATCCGTCCACAAAACGGAGCAGCCCTGTCAGATCTGCTTCCTTTGTCACAGAAGACGAGACAATGCATGGCAGCGCCGCGGCCTGCGCCTCTACAAGAACATACGGCAGGCCCTCAAATCTGGATGGAAGCACAAACAGATCCATCGCCGAAAGACAGGCAGGCACGTCTTCTTCATTTCCCGTAAAAATAACATGATCTTCAATTTTCAGACAGGATACAAGATTTTCTGTCTTTTCCTTAAGTTCCCCGTCTCCCGCCAGGAGAAGCAGATAATCATGAGACTGCTCCAGCAGTCCGGCAAAAACTCTGACAAGAAATTCCTGGTTCTTTTGATAATTAAACAGCCCGATATGTCCGATCAGGATCCTGTCCGGGGAAATCCCCTTCGCTTCCCGGTATGTACGTCCTGCCTCCTCGCTGTATCTGTATTCCTCAATCCTGATCCCATTAGGAATCACCATAAAATCCTTGGTTCCGAACAGCCATTCGCCGGCCTCTTTCCCGCAGGCCGCTCCATGGGTATACATTCTGTCAAAAAGCGGAAGCAGCAGCCTGTGCGCCTTCATATGCTGACATGTTGTGTTATGGCTGTGGGCGATCCTGACTTTACATCCGGCAAGGAACGCCGCAGTCAGTTCGACAGCCATCGTGGCGCTGTTCCCATGGACATGGACAATATCGTAGTTTCCTTTTTTTATGATTTTCCTCAGTTTTCGGAAATATTTCCACGGCTCTGAATTTCTGGATATCAGTTCATACAGTTTTGAACCTTTATTTCTGAACCTGTTTTTTATCTCTGAGTCCACTTGATTCGGGGCAAGGACATCTGTCTCTATTCCCATGTCTTTCAAAACATCCCAGTAGTTTAAAACACAGGTGGATATCCCGTTTTTCCCCAGACCGACTGTTATGATCATTAATACTTTCATTGCTGCTCCTGCCACAATTTTACTATTTCTCAGAAAATACTTCCGAGATTTACAGCCTTTTTATAAACCTGCTTCTGCTCCTCCCACTGCACGATAAAGCAGTCGACGATCGGATAGACCAGGCGCCCTGTCAAAGTGGGCTTATCGATCCTGTCATACACTTCAATATAGATCAGCTTTTTTCCCATAAGCTTTGCAATATAAAAGAAAGGCACCGCTGCCGCCGCGCCTGATGATATGAGAAGATCCGGCCTTTCCTTTCTCAAGACCTTCAGAGCCAGAAAAGTATTGCGAAAAAGGTTTTTAAGGTTGCGGTTTGTCGGATAATAACAGTGATAAACCCTTTCTCCTGCCAGAATACTCCTTGCATCTTCTTTGTCAAATGTCACCCAGAACCTGTCTTTATCTCTCCAGAAAGGTTTCAGCATATACAGATGAGTCAGATGGCCGCCGCTTGAACCGACCAGACATACTTTCATTTCAGCTCGCCCCCTTGCCTTTCAGTACGACCCCGACCGTCTTGATCAGGATCTTGATATCTTCCTTCAGAGACCAGTTGTCAATATATTCTACATCCATTGCAACGATCTCCTCAAAATCCTTTGTATCGCTCCTCCCGCTCACCTGCCATAATCCGGTCAGCCCGGGAGTCGCGCTCAGGCGCCGCCTGTGATAGCCTTCGTACTGGAGAAATTCTTCCTCTGTCGGCGGCCTCGTGCCTACCAGGCTCATTTCTCCTTTCAAAATATTCCAGAACTGCGGGAGTTCATCGATACTTGTCTTTCGGATGAACCTGCCCACCTTTGTCACACGCGGATCATTCTCCATCTTGAACATCAGTCCGTTCATCTCATTCTTGTCCATCAGATCCTTTTTTCTCTCCTCCGCGTCCACATACATGGACCGGAATTTATAGATCCGGAATCTCCTTCCGTTTTTCCCGACACGGACCTGAGAGAAAAACAGCGGGCCGGGTGATTCAAGGAGGAGCACCGGAGCGAGAAAGACCGTGACGATCCCGGTTATGATAAGACCGATGACAGCGCCCACGATATCCATGATCCGTTTAAAGAAAATCTGTTTGAAAGAATGTACCTTAGGCACAAAAGAAACAGCGTAATAGTTTCCGATCCTTTCAATCTCTTTCTGGGCCGGTATGTCCATCTCAAAGAGATTGATATTAAGATTGACTGTGATCCCCATCGTCTCCATTTCTTTTATGATATCCTTGATGGGAAGCTTTTCCTGAGAAGAAATGTGGATAAATACTTCATCCACCCAGTTCTTTTTTATATATTCCATCATGGACGAATAGTCGGCAACGACCGGAACGCCCACTATTTCCGACAGTCCCTGAGGATTATCCGCCAGTATGACTCCCGTGATGTTCATATTCCAGGAATTGTTTTCCTGGATATTACAGCAGATCGCTTCAGCTCTGTCAGCCGTAGTAAAAACAAGAATATTCCGCGTACCGATCCCTTTGCTGTAGATCTGGTTCATATAGTACTTGTAGATCTGATGGCAGGCAAACATGACCAGTGTATCGATCACGCAGAAATATCCGTATACAAGCCTTGAGTAGGACTCAGCATCCTGCATGAAGAACGCCGCTGTAGCTATCACTGCTCCGAGTATGATATTGTTCTTTAATACAGCCGTAAACTCTGATCTGCCCGTTCTCTGAAAGAAGCTCCGGTTGGGATAAAACACAAAATAGATCATCGTGACAGACAGCAGGAGGATTCCCATTCTGATGAACACGATCTGTTTCGTGTATCCGCCCCACAGGTTTCCAAAACGCAGATAACTTGCCGCCACATAACTTACAAGGATACAGATACAGTCTATCATATATATAAACAAATTTTGAAGCTGTTTCTGCTTTGCTTCCATATTGCAACCTACTCCATTCTTTTCTGTACTTTTCTGCTGTATGCAGCTTTAAAAAAGTCTCCGTACTGCGTACACTTTTGTTTCCAGTTCCAGTCCTGGATCTGTCTGAGATTTTCCTCAGAGCATCTCTTTAAATTGTCGGGGCTGCCGATCATCCTTCTGACCGCGTCTTTCAGGCATTCGACATCTCTCCGTTCAAGGACAAACTGTTTTTGGAATTCTCCCAGGACTTCCGGGACCAGCCCCACATCCGTAGTGATCACCGGAACTCCGCATGCCATGGCCTCCAAAAGCGGGTTGGGAGTTCCCTCTATCCGTGATGTACAGACGTAGATATCTATTTTTGAGTAATAATCTTTCATTTCGCTGTGAGGAATGATGCGTTCCTGTCTGTCTGCAAAAAGCCTTGTGACATTCTCTCCCTCTCTCTGAAGCTCGTCGACAGCCGGGATTAGGATCGTATGCACGCCTTTCAGATCATCCGCCCTGTTTCCCCAGAAAACGCTGTTTCCCACCCAGCCGATCACGACCGGCCTGCCGTTGATATCGTCAAACCTTTCCAGATTCTGCGGATAAAACATATCCAGATCCACCCCGTCCGAGATCTCTCCCGCAGGCTTCTTTTCATATCTGTCAGAATATATTTTCAGCAGTCTGGCCGAAGACACCGTATACTCATCCACAGCGGAGAGGATCTTTTCTGTAACTCCTTCCGTATCCTCTTCGAGATACAGATGATCGTATACTGCCGTAGTAAGACAGAGATCACCCAGAAATTTCTTTTCATATTTCTCACGGGTCAGTCCGTACTGATAGAGCTCGCCGTAGAAAGGATCAGAGTCAAGGAACTGAAGGATCCCCCTCCACAGGACATGCACGACATCATAATCTTTCAGAAGCAGAAAAAGCTCTGCAATGCTGTCCGCATGCCTGCTGTAGAAGATATCTATATCCATGTCTGTCAGGTTCTTCTTAAGCTGTATCGCAATATTATGATAGGCCCAGCCTTCCTCATCAGCGATCAAGGCAACGCGCAGTCTGCTCGGACCGGTTTGGGGAGATATCTCGAGTCTTCCGATCTCTGTATTATATTTTTTGAGTTCTTCCTCGCTGCATGATAAATAATTGTCATCCGGCTTTCTCAGGACAGCGCTGCCGAAGTTCGCGACCGCATAGTTATGCCTGAAAATTCTGTCTGCGAACTCCTGTCCTGCCAGAGCTCCGTACTCACTGTTATACATTCCAAAATCGACAAATGTATTCTTCCTGAAGACACAGGAATCTGTTGTAAATGTTCTTGAAAATTCCGGGATTTTTTTTACGGTTTCTTTTCCGCCGGGAATGATGATGTGCTCACCGTCCGTTTCCCATCTTGTATCGACAGCAACCCTCTGTCTGACACATTTCATGGAATCGCAGGACAAGGCAGGCAGGTTGAGGAAATGACAGCCGGAATATATCAGTTCATTACGTATCCCGCCTGCAAAGGGTTCTCTTACACGCGCCCAGGAACCGAGACACAGGATCCAGTCCGTCTCGATCTGATCTATCAGAAAATTCACAAGAGTACAGAATCCTTCCCTGTGCTCTTCAGCGTTTACTTTTTTTATAGAATCCGGCTCATACTGAGACAGGATCCTGTCTATTTCAGATAAAATCTCAGGCATATGAAGGCTGTCAGCGATAATGATCTTACCGTTGAATACGGGATGATGGCGGCAGAAAGAGAGACACATCTCCGACGTGTCCGGACTGTCAATATGAATGATCCATGTGAGGTTTTCCCCACACGGACCTGTCAGCTCGGAGTCCCAGACGTTTTTCTTCAATCTGAGGGACACTTCCTGGAACATGGTCCGGGAGTCTCTTTTTTCCTTTTCTTTTTCAAGGAATCTGCACATCATATCTTTTTTCTTAAGCTGCCGCACCAGAAGATTTTTCTTCTCTTCCAGCACGGCGATCTTCTGCTTATACCCAGCTTCACTGTATAAACTTCCCATCTGCGATCATCCTGTCAAATTAGCTGAAATACTGTTCAATTGCATCTGCGATCCGTATGCTCGCCCTGCCGTCTCCGTAGGGATTCTTTGCCACGCTCATCGACCTGTACAGTTCATTGTCGGTCAGCAGTTCTTTCGTCATAGCATAGATCGTGTCTTCATTTGTACCTGCCATCTTCAGGGTCCCCGCTTCAATCCCTTCCGGCCTCTCTGTAGTATCTCTTAGAACAAGGACCGGCTTTCCAAGCGTAGGAGCCTCCTCCTGAATCCCGCCGCTGTCGGTCAGGATCAGATATGAGCGGTTAATAAAATTATGAAAATCCACAACTTCCAGTGGTTCGATAAGGCGCACCCTCTCTATATTTCCGAGCGTCTCTCCTGCTATCTTCCGCACTACCGGATTCATGTGGATCGGATAAACGACCTTCACATCGTCAAATTCTTCTACGATCCGCCTGACTGCCCTGAAAATGTGATACATCGGCTCACCAAGATTTTCACGTCTGTGGGCAGTGAGCAGGATCATACGATCGTCTCCCACCCAGTCAAGGACTTCATGGTGATAATCTTCTCTCACAGTATGGCTCATAGCATCGATCGCCGTATTTCCTGTAACGAAGATGCTTTCCTTCTTTTTTCCTTCATACAGAAGATTGTTCGCGCTTTTTTCTGTCGGCGCAAAATTCAGATCGGACATCGTCCCTACCATCTGGCGGTTGATCTCCTCCGGATACGGGGAATACTTGTTATATGTGCGGAGACCTGCCTCCACATGTCCGATCGTGACCTGATTATAAAACGCTGCCAGCGCTCCCGCAAAGGTTGTGGTCGTATCTCCATGAACGAGCACGATATCAGGTTTTACCTCCCGGATCACGTCCTGCAGGCCCACAAGCGCTCTTGTCGTGATGTCCGCCAGCGTCTGCCCCTGGTGCATGATATTCAGATCATAATCAGGCGTTATAGAGAATGCCTTGAGCACCTGATCCAGCATTTCTCTATGCTGAGCTGTCACGCATACTATGCTTTCAATACTTTCTCTCGACTCCAGTTCTTTGACCAAGGGCGCCATTTTGATCGCCTCCGGCCGTGTCCCGAATATTGTCAGTACTCTGATTTTTCTATCCATCATTTTAACACTCCAAGCGTTTTAAATTTCTCTACACTTTCTCTTGCCTCGATATCATACTGCTTTTTCCATTCTCTGTAGAGTTTGATGATCTTATCTCTGTTGGCAGCGCAGAGCTCCATCTTCTCATAGATGCGGTTCACATCGTCTGCCTCATCTACGATGAGATAATCTGCCAGTTCTGTACCCTCCCAGTAATGATGGTTATTTCCGGTCAGGCACGGCACACCCAGCTCGAGACTCTCCAGCGGAATGAGCGGAGCACACTCTGTAAACGTAACATACAGATTCAGAAGATTTTTGGACATCTTTTTCAGGAGTTCTTTTCTCGGCATAGGCTTGCCTTCTCCTTCCACCTCAAGATGGATGATATCTGCAAAGAGCATTGTCTTCGTTGAAAGCGGTGTGCATTCCACCTTGATGTTATCCATCAGGCTTGCTGCACAGAGCTGATTGTAAAAGTTTTTCACCCATCTGTCTCCCGATGCATAGACACCGATCGTGCGTGTTTCCTCACTCACGTCATCCTGTACGTATTCTGAGCTGTCCAGGGAAAGGGTGTTCATCACAAACTCTACATTGTATCCCTTCTTCTTGTAAAACTCATACATGCTCTTTTTAACAAAACCAATACTGTAAATATACTTCTTATTCAAAAGACGGAAAATATACTGAAATACTTCCCAGTCATAAGCTTCTATATTCATACAGTTGCTGCCGTGCCAGATCACCTTGATCGTGATATCCGGATTTTTTTCGTGAACAGCCGTTATCAGCCTCTGCCATCCGAAAGCAAATGCACTGAAAATGATCAGCTTATATCCCTTGGCTATGATCCTGTCTGCAATATAATCGATCGTATTCTGCTCCGCCAGCTCTTCCAGTGGAAGCGTATGTTCGAAAAGCTCTTTTGTCGCAATGCTGGTACCCAGCCAGTTCGGATTGTAGAATGCCATATATTCACTCTCTCCTGCATTGTCAAAAAGCTCTCCGTAATTCTCGATCTCCTGGCTGCTGTTCCTCTCCATGATGCGGTCTCTGCGTCTCTTCACAAACGGGAACAGGACAAGCCTTCCTGTCATCCGGGCCGTGCGCTTCAGTGAAACGGCCCAGTCCAGAAATACATCTCCGAAGCGTTCTCCCAGAATCTCATGGACTCTGTTCCGTATGCGCTGGCTTCTCGGAAGCCAGCTGCCTGTATAATAGTGGATCATACAGGTGTTCTCCGTAAACATATCCGGAGAATTGTCTGAACTGATCGGATAGAAATAATCACGCGCATAGACAACAATTCCATCCTCCAGGTACTGATTGTGAAGATGATCGCTCTGGAGATTATAGTTTCTGCGCAGTATTGTTGACAGAAGGCGCGGAATCGACTGTGAGAACAGGTCTGTCATATTAAGTGATGTTCTCGAATAGAAATCATAGAGTTCTTCTATGACCGGGTGATGCTTCTCCTTCACCCCCAGAACTCCCACGGCGACGTTTAATTCAGATTCCCAGCCGACAAAGAAATCAGACTTGACAATATCGCTGACATCTTTTGTGATCATCATATCCGTATCCATATAAATTCCGCCGTACTCTTTCAGCGCATAAATGCGGGCAACATCACTGACAAACGCCCATTTCTTATTTTCATATGCGTCCTTGGAAAATTTAGTCGAATTGACATCGAAGTTTTTTTCACTCCAGCACATGATCTCATATCCCGGAAGATATTTTTTCCAGCTTTTAATACATTTTTTAGCAAGACTCGGAAGCGGTTTATCTCCAAACCAGCAGTAATGTATTATCTTACTCATTTTTATTCCTCCTGATCGCAATTAATTATATTTTCAAGACTTTCTAGTTTTTTACAATTGATTTCCTCAAAATCAAGTGTATTTTTCCCATAAAGGAAGAAATCTGTATTATTGACTGCATCCGCAACAGCCTTTTCGCTTTTATCTACGACTCTGGCGTACTCTCTTATATCAACAAATCCGTCCGACACGGGAACCGTAGTTATGATAGGTATCTGAAGTATGAGACATTCGCTGTAGATTACCGGATAACCCTCATAATCGGATGTCAGCAGAACGCAGTCAGCCTGCTTTATATAAGGATAAGGATTTTCCTTTTTCCCCACCATCCGGATAATTCCTTCCATATGAAGCTCACTGATCAGCTTTCGGCACAAATCCCGGTCTTTCCCGTCGCCTATGATCCAGAGCCTTATCCTGCTGTTCTCCTGATACGCCGCCGCAAACGCTCTGATCAGCCTGCTCAAACGTTTAGACTCTTCTTCCAGTCTTCCGACAAAAAGAAAGAGCCTGCTGTCCTCCTTATCAATTCTGACTTCTTCAGCAGACAACGATTTTACTTTTGAGACATCGATAAGATTGTCGATCACAGTTCCCCTTCTCTTTAAAAAACTGTACACACGCGCCAGCTTATCTCTGCTCTCATCCGATACAAATATAACATGTCTGAATTTTTCAATAGTCAGCGCCGAAAAAAAATCCTTTATTTTCTTTTCATCTCCACAGTATACATCATAGTAGTTGCTGTGGACATAAAGTGCTGAATTCTTCGACGCTGCAAGAGCAAGCCGGCTCCCTATGACAGAATACGTGGCATATGCGCACGAAAAATCATATTTATTGCGATTTTTCAAAATCCAAAATCTTCTTTTCAATAGATTTCCTGCCTTTCTGAAAAGTGGATTTCCTCCGGAATATACCCTGTATTCTTTAACGATAATACTCTCGTCGAGCTCTTTGAGCAGTTCCCCTTCTTTTTTTTCCAGAAGAAGCGTAATCCTGTAGTCCCTTCCTGCCAGTCTGTTCAGCAGATCAGCAAGCGCTTTTTCCATCCCGCCGATATGCATGTTGACCGCAAAAAAAATAATGTTCTTCATAATATTATTCCAGATTAGAAGCTTTCATATATGCCTTTACTACTTCATCCGGCTTTCCGTCCATGACCATCTTCCCGTGATCGATCCAGATGACCCTTGTACAGATTGATTTGACAGACTGGATGGAATGCGACACATAGAGGACTGTCGTCCCGCCGCCTATCATGCTCTTCATTTTATTCTCACTTTTCTGCTGGAACGCGATATCTCCGACTGACAGGATCTCGTCCACGATCAATATTTCCGGATCCACGATCGTAGCGATCGAGAAGGCAAGTCTTGCTGTCATACCACTTGAGAAGTTCCTGATCGGAACATCCAGAAATTCCTGAAGCTCTGAAAATTCGACGATCTCATCAAACTTCTCATCAATAAATGACTTCGAATATCCCAGGATAGATCCATTAAGATAAATGTTTTCGCGGGCCGTAAGATCCATGTCAAAACCCGCGCCCAGCTCGATCATCGGGCAGATATTTCCTCCGATCTCGATCGTCCCCTCTGTAGGCTTCATCACTCCGGACACCACTTTGAGCAGGGTACTCTTTCCCGCACCGTTTCCTCCTACAAAACCGATAACCTCGCCCTTTTTCACATCGAATGAAATATCCTTCAGAGCCCAGAAATCCTTTGGTTTTTCCTTCTTTTTGTTTATGTTCTTAAAAAAATTGATAAAAAACAATTTAAGTGAAAAATTCTTTTCAATTCCAAGATTAAATTTCATTGAAACGTCTTTAACGCGTATCATACTGTCCATAATCCACCTCTTAGTTATACATAATAAATAAATTTATCCTGATTCTTCTTAAATACAACTAAACCGATCAATAAGCTCACCAGGGAGCTGACAGTACAGGCAATGAACGATGTAGTCGACGGCATCTGATGATACAGGATAATCGTTCTTGCAAATGTAATAATATGATATAACGGATTCAATTTCAGCACAAGCTGAAGTCTTGGATCAAGCATCGTGATATCATACATGATCGGGGTCATATATGTTAGGATCTGAAGGACGATCCCGTAAATATAAAACATATCCCGCAAAAAGACGGAAATTGTCGCCAGAATCATTCCCATTCCAAGCGTAAAGAGAAACAGGAACACAAATGATATCGGCAGAAGAAGGTGATACACATTAAGCCCTGTTCCCGTCAGTATGATCACAGCGTATAAAGGAATCAGAGTAAGCAGAAAGTTGATCCCGACAAACAGACATTTTGACAACGGGAATATATATTTCGGAATATATATTTTATTTATCAACGAAAAGTTACCGACAACAGAACTCATGGCCAGATTGGTCGATTCACTGAAATAGTTGAAATAAGTCAGTCCCGTCAAAAGATAGGCGAGGTAGTTTACTCCTGGTGTGGAAAATCTGAAAACGTTCGTGAATACGACCGCCATTACACACATCATAAGAATAGGATTCAGCAGGCTCCAGAGCACTCCCAGTACAGAGCGCTTATACTTCACTTTGAAATCTCTTGAAATAAGCTGCTGTAACAAGAATGAGTATTTCTTTAAATTAAGTAACATATTTTTGATATACACTGATTTCACCTTTTCCTTTTGTTTTTTATACTCCGTATAAGTATACGCTATCCGTCATCATATTTCAAGACAATCATTTTCGGCATTTCTTCCATATTATTTTATACTGCTTTCAATGATAACAGCAGTCTGCACTGCCATATAGCAAAAGTGCAGGCATGCTCTCTGCACCCCCGCACTTTTTAACTATCAATTCAATTCCTCTGTATTTTCGAGAGTTCCGCCTTCCTCAACTGTGTTGACCAGATCAATGATCTCGTTGACCACATCATAATCCGGTATCGTTACATACAGCGATGTGCTTTGAGATGAATAACAGTATTCCCTCGACTCTGTTCCCGTAGCCGCCACTGATCTGATCGACCATTTCGGATTCTTTCCAAGCTGATATTTGATCAGAGAATTGAGCTGCGCCTGCGATACATTTGTCTCAACGTCCTGACTCACCTGATTCAAAATACTGTTCGCCTTCAGCAGCATGGTCGGCGACAGGACTTTTTTCAGCATTGCCGTTATCACAGCCTGCTGATGGATTCCCCTCTGATTATCTCCGTCCGGAAGATTCTTCCTCTCACGGCTGAAGGCGAGAGCCTGTTCGCCGTTAAAATGATTCCATCCTTCCTGCACTTCCATCTCGTATCCGGATTCCCATCCGGTCGAAAACGCCATATCGGAATACACATCTACTCCACCGAGAATATCCACGATATCGATCAGCGACGTGAAGTTCAGCCTGACATAGTAATTGATATCAGTCTCATACAGCTCACTCAATGTCGCCATCGACGCATCAATGCCGTAGATTCCCGCATGCGTCAGCTTATCTTCCTGTCCTTCAGAGACTCCCGGGATCTCAACGTAATAATCTCTCGGCGTCGTCACAAGGAGAATCTGATTTGTATTCGGATTTACTACCGCAATGATATTCACGTCGCTCCGGCTTGTCTGAGAGACATCCCCATACACATCAATACCGCTGATATACACTGTAAACGACTCCTTTGTCAGACTGTCGTCTGAATCACTGCCGCCGAAATCCATCTCAACCCTGATTTCATGCGTGTATATGATCCTGACACTGTCTTTGTATCCCTCGAATCCTTCTTCAAGGATATCCGTATATGCCTCGTTATAAATGATAGCATCCACTTCCCCATCGTGCAGAGCCTGTGCCTGCGCCTGGATGCTGTCATACTCTGTTGTTTCTATATCAGATCCCAGCTCATCCTGTATATCCGTGATCGCCGCCTGCATATTTTTCGCACCGCGCTCCAGCTGAATCCCAAAGGAATAATCTGCCGCATCCTCCAGCGCCTGTGCAGGATCATCTGCCAGCACTGCAACAACCATATTGTCAACCCTGTAGCTTCCGCTCGTGATCATACCGATCACATCGTTAGTCTTCGCAATATAATATGTCCCGATCGACAGAAAACACACGACCAGCAGGCTGAAAACCTTGCCTATTGTTCCCCGCTTTCTTCTTGCCACCTGTGAATTAAGGGTGACGCACCATAAAAAGAATAGGATGAGTGCTATCATCGCCACATATCGCGCCGGAAGCATATCAAGAAACAGCACGACTATCATAAATGCCAGACTCAGTATTGTCTGTAATATAATACAGAACACCCCAAGCCGATTCTTTTTGGAACGTCGAGAGGGTCTTTCTGCTTTTCTGTTCATCCGTTCAGCCCTGGGGGCTGTTCTGCGTTTTTTTGACATTGGTCTGATTCCTTTTATCTATTCAATGTATACAGAACAGATGGGTAACTTCCATTTAACGTCAATCGCTGTAGAGCACATGCTACCGCATCCTTATCCTCTTTATATGTCACTCCGAACCACTGTTCTTCTGACCGGAGGACTTTTACGCTGATCTTTTCTTCCTGCAGAAGGTGCCCGATCAGAGTAGGCAGAAGATATTCTGCTTTCGGATCATCCTGCGGCGTCTTCTCCAGGAAATCTGAAAACCCGTCTTCGAGCATCTTAAAAAATTCCCGGGGCAGTCCCCACATGTTCATGGACACCGGAGAATCTATATCCAGATATGTTATGTCCTCTCCGTTCCTGACCACCGCATTTTCTCCGTCTTTTTCTATATTATGAGTTTCTGTGATCCCATCCAGCATACCGTCAGCATTCACCCGGCAGATACCGCGCGTCACGCCTCCGTTATCACTGAGCGTATTCTTCAGCACAAAGCCAATCATACAAATTTGTATTTTACCATTCTTTGACATGCTTGTCAAATAGGAATAAGCCTCCTTATAGGCTTCTTTACCGTAATAATCATCTGCATTGATGACGAGAAACGGGCTGTCAACGACATTTTCACAGCACAAGACAGCCTGTCCGGTTCCCCACGGTTTACTCCTCCCCTTGAATTTGCCCCTGTATTCCTCAGGGATATCAGTCACTTCCTGGTATGCATATGCCACCTCTGTTATCTTCTCGATCCTTTTCCCGATCACTTCTCTGAAATCCTTTTCCAGATCTTTGCGGATCACAAATACCACCTTATCGAATCCCGCCTCCAGTGCATCATAGATGGAATAATCCATAATGATCTCTCCGTTGGGACCGACCGGCTCTAACTGCTTGATACCTGTTCCAAAACGGCTGCCCAGTCCGGCTGCCATGATCACTAATGTAGCCCTGCTCATCTCACTTACCTCCCGAGGCTATTCTCCCAGTCCGTCTATAACGAGCTGCACCATTACATCGAGCGCTTTTTTTTCATCTTTCCCTTCACAGACGATCTCGATCTCATCGCCGCTTTTCACGCATGCTCCCAGCACGCTTAGAACGCTCTTCGCATTAGCTGTCACATCTTCATTCCTGCTTTTTTTATGGACCGTGATCTTACTTTCGAACTGCATTGCTGTCCTGCAGAACAGTCCTGCCGGTCTCAGATGGAGACCGGTAGGATTCTTGATCCTGACTTTGCCGCTTACCATCTCATTCAACTCCTTATCATACTCATTTTATGCTGTGCAAAAGCATTACTCCCTACTCTGCATTTTCATCTGCCTCTCCCTGATCTCCGGAAGGCTCTGATGTATCCTGTTTCTTCTGGAGCGTTATCTCCACCGTTGGGCTTCCTACTATCTCAATCCCGTCAGGAATATCAATATCGACTGGAATACTGAATGTTCCCTCCTGTGTATAATTTTTCAGATTGACTGATACAGCGTTACTGATATCAAGCACGTCAAGGAACTCCTGCTGTCCTCTGAACTGAAGCGAGATCTCTGCATCCGGCTGATACGATACCTGCAGGTCATCCGCAAGATTTGTGATCCTTATAGAACTCACAAGAAAATCTATCGTTCTTGTCCCTTCCTGTTCGATCACGACAGTAACTGAAAGCGTCCCCGTAGAACCCTCCTCGAGCATGGTACCCTCCGGAAGATACGGCGTGATATCTACACTCTGCACCACATTTTCTGCCGCTCCGTCTATATTCAGCACGTCGCCCGGCACCTCAATGGCATCTATGTCCTGCAGCACATCACTCTTTCCATAAATCTGCACACTTGCCGGTTCGCTCGTACACTCCACATACCGATATCCCTCTGCAGGTGTACCTGAAACATCAAACGCGACAGGGACTGTTTTTCCCTGGAGCACTTCGACATGCACTGTAATCCCGTCTTCTCCCAGATTATTATAAATCTGATTCGAGCTCACCTGATTGCCATACACATCATACAGCCTGAGTTCACCGGTCTTATCGCTGTCTCGCGAGATCCCTTCTGTGTCTATCCAGGCAACCGCAGTCTCTACCTGCTCAATAATAGACTCTGGCCCGGTTATCGTTATCTGTTCCGGATTCACAGTCATCTCACCGACGATATATCCATCTCTGGGATCTCCATCTCTGCGTACTGTCAAAGACAGCACTTTCTTCCCTGTCTTTTCCACCTGGATCTGAATATTCCGCGGCACGGCCTCCGCAGACAGATAATCATCGCCGGCAGTCAGGTTATTGATCGTCACCTGGATCGGTACCAGCCCGGTATCCGTATCCATCTCTTTGATATCCGCCGTCGCCACGATATCATCGGAATGGATATCCTTAAGCACAGATGCTTTTGCAGACACGACTACACTCACATTCTGTTCATCCAGCACCTGGTAGACATTGCCCTCCTGCGAGATAATATCATCGTTGGCAAAGATGACCGGAATGTTTGAATACGTCTTCCGGTCCACCGGATCATCCACATTCATTACAATCAGCCAGAGAAAGGCTGCAAAAACAAATGCCATGATCTTCAGTCCCATATTTCTCGTCAGCCTGTATTTCTTCATGATCTGCGCCATCCTTTCCGTATAGTAAACTTCCTCGGCTCGGAATTTCTATACTGAATCTGGCTCAGCCGTTTTCTCAGTTCCTCCTCAGTCACACCCCTTGAGAGACTGCCGCCCGAAGCCACTGATACCAGCCCGGTTTCCTCTGATACAGCAATAACGAGTGCATCGCATACCTCACTCATTCCCAGCGCGGCTCTGTGTCTTGTCCCAAGATCCTTGCTGATCGACATATTATCTGAAAGCGGAAGATAGCAGGTTGCTGATGTGATACGGTCTCCGCGGATGATAACAGCTCCGTCGTGAAGCGGAGTATTGTGTTCAAAAATATTGATCAGCACCTGAGCAGATACCTTGCAGTCCAGTTCGATCCCTGTCATCTCATACTCGGTGAGCTGGATCTCCTGCTCTACGACGATCAGAGCGCCCGTACAGACGCTCCCCATATCATAGCAGGCTTTCACGATACTCTCCACGGTATCATCTGAAAACCGCTGATTCGTCTTATTTCTGTCAAAGGGGTTAATATTACTGAGCAGATTCCGCTCGCCCAGCTTTTCCAGGGCCCGACGGAGTTCCGGCTGAAACACGACTACAGCCGCGATCGCCAGCACATTGATCGATTCTCTCGCAAGAAACAGGATGGTATGCATCTGCAGGAGAAAAGCCAAAAGGATAAATACTCCCAGTGTAATGATCCCCCTCAGGAGCATCCAGGCTTTTGTATTCTTGATCCACAGCATGATCTCATATAGGATCACTGTCATGATCAGGATCTCCAGCACATCTGTCCCCCGTATGCTTGGAATATATGCGCCGTCTGTATAATTATTAAAAAAAGTTGTTATCCAGTCCATCATAGCGTGTTTTACCGCCTCATTTCTTCACACAAAAATCTGTCTTTTGTACTTTATTCCCTCTTACTGTCCCTCTCCTGGTCAAGCCCCAGTTCTTTGCTCAGGCTCCTTGTAAGCAGGATCTCATCAGCTGTCCTTCCTGCTTCAAGATCCGCCGCCGCATTTTTGGCCTGCTCTTCTTTCCCTTCACCGGCCTGCTGCGACAGCTGCGCCTGTGCGCCGCTGTCCATTACAACAGTCTCCTGCGTCTGATGTTCTGTTATATGTGTGACTTTTTTCTCCGGGACCGGGACTCCGATCTTCGGCACAGCCTTTACATAGTAGTAGTATTCATCATCTTCAAACTGCATATTCTCGGTGCGTGAATAGTCCACCGAGAAAAAGAGAAATTCCAGAATGAACCCCACGGCAAGGCCGAGCAGAGCGCTCACGGCAAGCACTGTATAGGAAACATTCACTTCCAGCACAATATTTCCAGCTGCCGCAGCAACTACGCAGACCACTGCTCCCGCCGCCGAAGCGATCTTCCATGCATGATCCACCGCGCGATTGCGGATTGTATTTACAACGAGGATTCCGATCACGACGATCATCACCATCATCCACATCTCTTTATTTGCAAGGACCTGCCGCGTAAAGCTCATAAGGCCCTCAGCCATGCCCGCCGCATCAGTATTTTTCAGAGCTGTAGCTGATATTTTCACAAAATGTACCATATAATATGCAATGATGCCGCATGCCGCAGGCACGATCCACACAGGTGTGCCCATGAGGCCAAACGCTATCGGAACCACGAACGGGATCCTAAGTCCGAATGCGAGTCCTGCAAGAATGATGAACCATGCCTTCTTCGGCGCAAACCGAAAATAGAAGATGTACATGATCAGAAAGATAACAAAAGATACAATAGCGATAGGCATTGACAGTGCATAAAACTGCACCAGGATAAGTCCGGCTGCCGCGATCGCCATCACGTTCACCGGCAGGAAGGTGCAGATCACCGCAAGTCCGGCTGTGCAGAAGACAGAAGACGCTGTCTCCATGAATCCAATGTTGGAGTTGATCATCCAGAAGAGAAGCAGCCCCATAACAAACTGCAGCAATTTTACAATATATACTGTATATTCCGCATACAGCTTCCGTAACCGTTCTCTCAAAACAAGTAATGTACTCATGCTCTGTCCTGCTCCTTTTTATACATCTTTTCTAATCGGGAAAGGTCCCTGTAATACTTTTTCACTCTCTGTTTTGCACTGACATGTTTCTTTTTGTAAAATCTTCCCGCTCCTATGGCGTATAGAATGACCAGTGCAAGATATACTCCAACTGCTATTGCGGCTAGGAGTATGAGCTTTAAAAATGTGATTCCTTCCAGTATAGCTTCCGCATTGAACATCAGGAACAGGCCTGCCGCAAGAGCATATCCCACAGTGATCCATATGATCGTGATCCATGTATTGAGACTGGAATAATCTTTTTTATAATAACTGCAGATTTTCAGGTCTTCCTCAGCATATTCTTTTTCATATATCGCCATCTTTGTCATCAGGCGTATCCTGCTCTTATCCAGCATGATTCTGTTTTCACACCCTTTCTTCGCTCTGCACGGGCTTTTTTCACCTGCGGGATATAATCCTCCTATGATGCCAGCCCATTATTTTTTAGTATATCATATACTCAGAGACCTTGTCCAATGCTTATGGTCAAAAAGTATACATTTTGAGCTCCCGCTTTTTTAAGCATTTTTGCGCAGCGTTCCACCGTGCTCCCTGTTGTATATATATCGTCGATCAGCAGTACATTTCTGCACGGTATCCATTCTGCCGAAACGCCAAACGCTCCCCGGAGATTCTGCCTCCGTTCTTCATCATCAAGCTCCTTCTGCGGGACTGTCTTCCTGATCCTGAAAAGCACGTTATTCTTAAACGGGATCCCCATACGCTGAGACAGCTCTGACGCGAGGATCTCCGCCTGATTGTATCCACGCATACGTTTTCTGGACGGATGGAGCGGAACCGGCATGATCTCGTCAATCTCCCATCTCCTCACCTGTCTGCCGCAGCATCGTTCCATTTCTGCCGCAAAGATCTGTCCATAGCTTCTCTTATTCTGATACTTAAATCGATAAACAGCCCCCGGCACCGGACCGCTGTGCAGCCATACGCTCCTTCCCTGCCGTATATAGGACCGCTTTTTCCCGCAGTCATGACAAAATTCTTTCGTTTCGTCGCGGAGGGGCCTGCCGCAGTGCATGCAGCCCTGCTCCGTAATGTAAGGAATCTTCTCTGCACAGCTGCTGCAGATCCCCTCCCTGCTGATCCTCCCGCAGAACGGACAGACCGGCGGATACAGAAGATTTAGAACTCTTTGATATGCTCGGAAAGGCTTGTATATCTTTCCTGCTCGCTCTTGTTTTGTATCATTTCCTGAAATATGATATCACTCCCAACGATCGTAAGGCATCTTTTTGCCCTGGTAACTGCCGTATACAGGAGATTCCTGTTGTAGAGGAGTCTCGGCCCCGGCAGCAGAGGAATGATCACAGCCGGATACTCGCTTCCCTGGGACTTATGTACTGTGATGGCATAAGCATGCTCCAGTTCCTCCGTCATCTCAAAGCTGTATTTCACCTTCCTCGCCTCGTCAAATTCCACTTCGAGCGTTTCCGTATATGGATTGATCTCGCGGATGATTCCCATATCTCCATTAAAAACGCCCTGACCTTTGTCAACAGTGAGACCGAATTTCGTACTCACTTCCCACTCCAGCTGATAGTTATTCTTGATCTGCATCACCTTGTCGCCTTCGCGGAAAAGCCTGCCGTTGATCTCCCGTTCTTCTTTCCCCGGCGCGGTCGGATTCAGATATCTCTGGAGTATCCCGTTCAGTCTCTCCACGCCGAGAAGTCCTTTCCGGGTAGGCGTCATGACCTGGATCTCATTGGGACTCGCTTTGACGTAGTTCGGGAGCTTCTTCTGGATCAGTGTGATCATCACGCTGATGATGACATCCGGCTCCTGCCTCCGGAGGAAAAAGAAATCTCTGCTCTTATTGTCCAGGATCACAGGCTCTCCCGCATTGATCTTATGCGCATTCACGACAATATCGCTCTCCCCTGCCTGGCGGAATATCCTGGTCAGCCGCACGACCGGAAAACACTCCGAACGGATGATATCCTTCAGCACACTTCCCGGTCCCACCGAAGGAAGCTGATCCACATCCCCCACCAAGACAAGCCTCGTCCCCGGCACCGTGGCCGAGAGGAGCGCATGCATGAGCGTGAGATCCACCATGGACATCTCATCAATGATCAGCACATCCGTTTCGAGAGGATTCTCTCTGTTGCGCATGAATCCGCCGGCACTGCCCTCTTCCTCCGGGCCTCCGCTCACCTCGAGAAGTCTGTGGATCGTCTGCGCCTCATATCCCGTTGCCTCTGTCATACGCTTTGCCGCCCGCCCTGTCGGCGCTGCAAGAAGGATACTCATCCCTTCACTCTCAAAGAAGCGGATCATTGTGTTGATCGTTGTCGTCTTTCCGGTCCCGGGACCTCCCGTAAGAACAAGGAGCCCGTGCTTGATCGACTCGATGACCGCCCGGTGCTGCATGGGATCCAGCTCGATCTTTTCCTTTCTCTCGACCGCCTTCAGCCGCTTTTCCATCATTTCTTCCGGCATCTCACAGTCAATATTCAAGTCGTGGAGCATCTTTGCCGTGTTGAGTTCCAGATAGTAATAGTGCGCCGGATAGACCCTGATCTCCCCATCCGCCTCTTTCATCACGGTCTTCCGCTCGATGCACAGGTCCATGACATATTTTTCAACATTCTGGATCTCAACCTCCAGCAGGGCACTCGCACGCCTGACGAGCACATCCTGAGGAAGATAGACATGGCCTTCGCTCACGGCCTGCTGAAGCGTATAAAAGATCCCGCTTTTGATCCTGTAGTCCGAATCGGTGTGAATGCCGATCCTCGATGCGATCTCATCAGCTGTCCTGAATCCAACTCCTTCGATGCTGTCTGCAAGCTGGTAAGGATTCTCTTCCAGCACTCTGTACACTTTCATGCCATAATGCTGATAGATCTTTGCAGCCAGACTGATCGAAATGCCGTATTTCTGGAGATAGATCATCGCCTTCCGCATATCCTTCTTTTCTTCGACCTGCACCGCGATCTCCCGTGCTTTCCGCTCGCTGATCCCTTTTATCTCCGCAAGCCGCTCCGGTTCCTCCTCTATGATGCGGAATGTATCTTCTTTGAACCGTCTTACGATCCGGTCTGCGAGGGCAGCCCCGACTCCTTTTATGGCCCCGGATCCGAGATATCTTTCTATAGACACAAGATCCTCCGGCTCCTTCACCTGGTATGATGAAACTTTAAACTGATTTCCATAGACATTGTGGGTAACATACTCACCCTGCAGCTCCATCAGTTCACCTTCATTGATAAAGTTAAAGTTTCCCACACATGTGAGTTCACCGTCATCATTTTCCAGATTAAATACCGTATATCCGTTTTCTTCGTTGCGGAATACGATATGATCAACATATCCCGTTACAGCCTCCACTGTTTTCCCCTTCTCTCTGCATACTTCAGACCTAAGCCGACAACAGAAAAGGGGTGCGTTTCACATGCACACCCCTGTCCAATCAGCTTCTCTGTTCCCTTATAGTATAGACGGCATCTAAAAATCTTTTCTTCCGCTCATAAATTCTACGAACTGTCCTGTCCCGATCGCTACGACTTTCATCGGATCTTCTGCCGTCATTGTATTGATACCGGTCTTCTCCTCGATCAGTTCCTCCAGGCCACGGAGCATTGCACCGCCTCCGGTCAGGACAATCCCTCTGTCCAGAATATCTGCCGAAAGCTCCGGCGGAGTCTGCTCCAGCACGGAAATGACCGCTTCCACGATCTGACTGGTGGCTTCCCTCAAAGCCTCTTCTGTCTCGGACGAAGTCACGGTGACTGTCTTCGGAAGTCCTGTCACAAGATTTCGCCCACGCACTTCCATCGTCTCCTCCTCTACGAGAGGATATGTGGTCCCGATCTTGATCTTGATATCTTCTGCTGTGCGCTCTCCGATCAGAAGATTGTGTTTCTTTCTCATATAACGGACGATCGCCTCGTCAAAATCATCTCCCGCAACTTTGATCGACGTGTTGACAACAGTGCCTCCGAGAGAAATGACGGCAATGTCCGCGGTTCCGCCTCCGATATCAACGATCATATTTCCACACGCCTTAGAAATATCGATCCCCGCACCGATCGCAGCAGCAACAGGCTCCTCGATCAGGTGAACTTCCCTCGCTCCAGCAGCAAAAGTCGCTTCTTCCACAGCTTTTTTCTCAACTTCTGTCACTCCGCTCGGCACGCAGATGCTGATGCGCGGCTTCTTAAAAGTCCGCTTTCCAAGCGCTTTCTGCACAAAATATTTGATCATCTTTTCCGTCACTGTATAATCAGAAATAACTCCCTGCCGCAGCGGACGCACTGCCACAATATTGCCCGGCGTCCTCCCCAGCATCAGCCTGGCCTCTTCTCCGATCGCCTTGATCACATTCGTATCGCGGTCAAAAGCAACTACCGAGGGCTCTTTTAATACGACTCCTTTTCCTTTGACGTACACCAGTACACTGGCGGTTCCCAAATCTATCCCAAGATCTACAGACATATTAACTCTCCCTTCCAAACTCTTTATACCCTTACCCTGAATCGTCCGCCGGCAGGCATCATTTCCGGCTGCCTGTCCTGCAAACCATTTCCGGCACGACATTGCTGCGCGCCGGAAATCATGTATCATTCTCCCCATAGGGATTCATCTTTTTCTGTAAAGCGGACTGGAAAGGACTTCCACTTCGCTGTCCGCATCACTAGTATAATAGACTTTTAAAAAAATGGAAACCCCTTTTTTTATTTTTATTTTTTCTTAAGGATTAGATCAATATACTTTCCGGTATACGATTTTTCATTTCGCGCAATGTCCTCCGGAGTGCCGCATGCGACGATCGTACCGCCCTTATCTCCGCCCTCCGGACCGATGTCGATGATGTAATCTGCTGTCTTGATCACATCCAGATTGTGCTCGATCACGATCACCGTATTACCGTCTCCCGCAAGTCTGCGCAGGATCTCTGTGAGCTTGTGAACGTCTGCAAAATGGAGACCGGTAGTCGGTTCATCCAGAATATACACTGTCTTCCCTGTGCTCCGCTTGCTCAGTTCCGCGGCAAGCTTGATCCTCTGTGCCTCACCTCCGGACAGCTCTGTAGAGGGCTGTCCAAGCCGAATATAGGAGAGTCCCACATCGTAGAGCGTCTCCATCTTCCTGCGGATGCTCGGCACATGGGCAAAGAACTCCAGCGCCTCCTCCACTGTCATGTTTAATACATCATAAATGGTCTTCCCTTTATATTTCACTTCGAGCGTCTCTCGATTGTATCGTTTCCCGCCGCAGACCTCACAGGGCACATAAACATCTGGCAGAAAATGCATCTCGATCTTCAGGATCCCATCACCGGCACACGCCTCGCAGCGTCCTCCTTTGACGTTAAAGCTGAACCTTCCTTTTTTATATCCCCGCGCTTTTGCATCCGGAGTCGCCGCAAACAGATCACGGATAAGGTCGAAGACACCGGTATATGTTGCCGGATTGGAACGGGGCGTCCGCCCGATCGGTGACTGGTCGATATTGATCACTTTATCTACCTGGTCAAGACCTTCGATCCGCTTATGTTTTCCGGGAATTGTCCGCGCCCGGTTCAGATCATGAGCCAGCCTCTTATACAGTATCTCGTTGACAAGAGAGCTCTTTCCAGAACCGGAAACTCCTGTCACGCAGGTCATGACACCAAGGGGGAATTTCACATCAATATTTTTCAGATTATTCTCTGCCGCTCCCACTACTTTGAGGAAGCCGGACGGTTTTCTCCGCTCTTCCGGAACCGGGATCTTGATCTTTCCGCTCAGATATGCGCCTGTGATAGATTTCGGATTCTCCATGATCTCCTGGGCATTCCCGACAGCTACTACTTCCCCGCCGTGCTCTCCCGCGCCTGGGCCGATATCAACGATATAATCTGCCGCCAGCATCGTGTCCTCATCATGCTCCACGACGATCAGCGTATTTCCAAGATCGCGGAGATGCTTCAGCGTTGCCAGGAGCTTATCATTATCCCTCTGGTGAAGGCCGATACTGGGCTCATCCAGGATGTAAGCCACTCCCACCAGGCCGGAGCCGATCTGCGTGGCCAGCCTGATCCGCTGTGCCTCACCGCCGGAGAGCGAAGCCGTTGCCCTGGCAAGTGTCAGGTAATCCAGCCCCACATCCATCAGGAACTGTATCCTGGCCTTGATTTCTTTTAAGATCTGTCCCCCGATCATCATCTGTGTCTGGGTCAGCTCCAGATCATCCAGGAACTGCTGCAGCCTGTCTATCGACAGTGCAGTCAGCTCTGCAATATTCTTATCCCCTACTGTCACCGCGAGGGCTCCCGGCTTCAGGCGCTGCCCCTTGCAGGCAGAGCAGGGTGTGATATTCATAAATGTCTCATATTCCGCCTTCACTGTCTCGGATCCTGTTTCACGGTATCTCCGCTCCACATTTTTGATCAGCCCTTCAAAGGCAATGTCGTAAACACCCTCGCCACGCTGCCCTTTGTAAAAGACTTTCACACTCTTCCCGTTCGTCCCGTGGATGATCACATCATGGATCTTCTTCGGATATTCCTCAAACGGTGTATCCAGGTCGAATTTGTATTCCCTGCACAGAGCCTCAAGAATGGCGTGGGTAAAGCTAGACTTGTCTGTACAGGACTGCCATCCCAGCACTGCGATCGCGCCCTGGTTGATGGAAAGAGACGGATCTGGTATCATCAGCTCTTCTGCAAACTCCATCTTATATCCGAGGCCGAAACACTCCGGGCAGGCTCCGAATGGGTTGTTGAAGGAGAAACTCCTAGGCTCGATCTCCTCGATGCTGATCCCGCAGTCCGGACAGGAAAAGCTCTGGCTGAAGTTCATCGGTTCACCGCCGATGATATCTACTACAAGGAGTCCTTCCGCGAGATGGAGAACGCTCTCCACAGAATCGGTCAGCCTCTTCTCGATCCCCGGTTTTACCACAAGCCTGTCCACAATGATCTCAATATTATGCTTGATATTTTTATCCAGTGTGATCTCTTCGGACAGTTCATACATATTTCCATCCACACGGACACGTACATAACCGCTCTTTTTCGCGCGGTCAAACAGTTTTGCATGTGTTCCCTTCCGTCCGCGCACTACCGGCGCCAGAAGCTGGATCCTCGTCCGTTCCGGGAGCGACATGATCTGATCCACCATCTGATCCACCGTCTGCTTCCTGATCTCCCGCCCGCATTTTGGACAATGCGGGATTCCGGTCCTTGCATAGAGAAGGCGGAAATAGTCATAGATTTCCGTTACGGTTCCCACAGTTGATCTGGGGTTGTGGTTCGTAGACTTCTGATCGATAGAGATTGCCGGAGAAAGACCTTCAATGCTCTCCACGTCCGGTTTCTCCATCTGACCGAGGAACTGTCTCGCATAGGAGGACAGCGATTCCATATATCTTCTCTGTCCCTCTGCATAGATCGTGTCGAACGCAAGAGATGATTTTCCCGATCCGCTCAGTCCCGTAAGGACTACAAGTTCATTTCTCGGAATATCCACATCTATATTTTTCAGATTATTTTCATTCGCCCCGCGTATCTTAATATACTGCCGGGCGTCCATTTTCTTTCCCATCGTGTATCCTTCCTTATCAGTGTCTTATATCAATCCATATCGTTCAGCATTTTCTTCAGGTCGATCAGTTTATCACGCAGCTCTGCTGCCGCCTCGAAATTCAGCTCCGCCGCCGCTTTCTTCATCTGCTTTGTCAGATCTGCTGTCAGCTTCTCAAGCTCTTTCCTGCTCATGGATTCCGGATCTTTTTCCATGCGCAGCTCTTCTGCCGCCACCTTCTTCGATATACTGATCAGGTCACGGACTGACTTCTGGATCGTCTTCGGCGTAATGCCGTGTTCTTCATTATACTTCATCTGGATCTCGCGGCGCCGCTTAGTCTCATCAATTGCCTTCTGCATCGACTCCGTAATATCATCCGCATACATGATAACATGTCCCTCGGCATTGCGCGCCGCACGCCCGATTGTCTGGATCAGCGACGTCTCGGAACGCAGGAAGCCTTCCTTGTCCGCATCCAGGATTGCCACCAATGTAATCTCCGGGATATCGAGACCTTCACGCAGTAGGTTGATCCCGACAAGAACGTCAAATACGTCCAGGCGCATATCGCGTATGATCTCGGTCCTCTCCAGCGTATCAACGTCCGAATGGAGGTATTTTACCCGGATCCCGACTTCACGCATATAATCTGTAAGGTCTTCCGCCATGCGCTTCGTCAGCGTAGTCACAAGAACTTTATTTTTCTTCGCGACTTCTCTGTTCACTTCCCCGATCAGATCGTCGATCTGTCCCTCTACAGGGCGCACTTCTACCCCCGGATCGAGAAGTCCCGTCGGACGGATGACCTGCTCAGCCCGGAGAAGCTCATGTTCTTCCTCATAAGGTCCCGGCGTAGCCGAGACAAACAAGACTTGATTTATCTTACTCTCAAACTCTTCGAAATTCAAGGGGCGGTTATCCTTTGCGGAAGGGAGGCGGAACCCATAGTCGACCAGAGTGCTTTTTCTGGACTGGTCCCCGTGATACATACCGCCGATCTGAGGGATTGTTTTATGAGACTCGTCGATCATCATAATGAAATCATCTGGGAAATAATCGATCAGCGTGTACGGCGGCTGCCCCGGCGCCAGTCCCGCCAGATGGCGGGAATAATTCTCTATTCCTGAGCAGAAACCGGTCTCTTTGAGCATCTCTATATCGAAATTCGTCCGCTCTGCAATCCTCTGCGCCTCCAGCAGCTTGTCCTGGCGCTTAAACTCTTTTACCCGCTCGTCCAGCTCTTCTTCTATGTCCTGAATAGCCCTTCGGATATTTTCTTTATCGACCACGTAGTGGGAAGCCGGGAAGATCGCTGCGTGCTTAAGTTCGTCTTTGATCTCCCCTGTCAGGATATCAATCTCCGTAATCCGGTCCACTTCATCCCCGAAGAACTCGATCCGCACCGCAGTATCGCTCTCATATGCCGGTATGATCTCGATAACATCGCCGCGCACGCGGAACGTTCCTCGGCGGAAGTCCATATCGTTCCGGTCATACTGGATCTCGATGAGCTTTGCCATCACTTCATCCCGGTCCCTGATCATGCCCGGGCGCAGGGAGATCACCATATTCTGATAATCTACCGGGTTCCCCAGACCGTAGATGCAGGACACACTGGCAACAATGATGACGTCGCGGCGCTCCGTCAGCGCCATGGTGGCGGAGAGACGGAGCTTGTCGATCTCGTCGTTGATGGAAGAGTCCTTGGCGATGTAGGTGTCGGAGGAGGGGACGTAGGCTTCAGGCTGGTAGTAGTCGTAGTAGGAGACAAAATACTCCACTGCGTTGTTCGGGAAAAATTCCTTGAACTCGCCGTAGAGCTGTGCCGCCAGTGTCTTGTTATGAGCAATGATCAGCGTCGGTTTATTCAGTTGCTGGATGACGTTTGCCATCGTGAAGGTTTTTCCAGAACCGGTGACGCCGAGAAGGGTCTCGCACTGGTTGCCTTCCTTAAAGCCTTTGACAAGGTCGGCAATCGCCTTGGGCTGGTCGCCGGTGGGTTTGTATTCTGATATTAATTCGAAATGATCCATAGTAAAATTTCTCCTTTGTAGCTTTTGATACGTTCAATATCAGCCACCCTCAAAAAATTCATTCGTAACAAAAATGTTAAAATCAGAAAATGGTACTGCCTTATATTGGACTTTTCACAATTTGTACACGAAAAGTCACAAAATATTAGTCGTAACGCGATGCAAAATATTGCGGTAGATATTTATTTTTATATTTATACTGCCTATTACACTTTTCACCCTATTTTATGTCCGAGACTGTCTTACCATATTTAAGACCGCTCCATCCAAGTCATAAATAGTATTCTCTTTATCATTCCACCTATCCCAGAAATCTATTGTAGAACTTTTCGGTTCCTCCTTAGGTTTATCCAATAATATTTTTGTAGGTAACTTTATAGCATCCCCCACAACAATACATTCTCCCACATCCAAGTTAGGTAACATATCCACTAGACCCACCAAAGAATCTGTCATCATGGCTGAAACAGCAGATTTATCACGTTCATTTGTCACTTTCAAACTTATTATATTATTACATTGAGAAACAATTGTTGTGTTGAGTTCCGCAGGTCTCTGAGAAACAATAACTAAAGAAATCCCATACTTTCTTCCCTCTTTTGATATCTTTTCAAATATTTCTAAAGATCTCCTCTCAACAGATCTCATTCTATTTAAATCATTAGCCATGTATATATGTGCTTCATCACAGATAAAAGCTAACGGATGTCTTGTCTCATTTTTTCCTGGTGTCATCCAAAACTGTATATCATAGACCAAACGAGTCACAATTCCAATAACAATTGCCAACATATCCGCAGGCACTTCCGACAAATCAATAATCTTGATTTTTTTCCCTTTAGAATTTCCCATTATTCGTTCTGCAAATATTTTTAAATATTCTTCATTTTCTGTTCCTTTTTCATTAAAAACAAATCCATATTTTTTATCGTCTATTTTTGTCTGCAGGCGGGTAATTAAGTTGGTCAATTTATCATAATATTGTCCTCGCTTTTTCTTCTCTTGCCCCTTATTATCTCCTGACTTATAAAACTCTCCAGTACCTTCTTCTTTCATATTTTGCTGTTCTAAATATGCCTTTAATCCCAAGGCTGAAAAGGGTACTGGTGTATCTGCTGTAACTATATCTTCAGATACTTCTTTCATATTATTTTTAATATACTCCTTTTTGGCTTTAAGTATATAATCTACAACAGCAGCCCTTTGATTAGTAGATGTTCCCTCTGAAGATTCAATAAATAAAGAATGTATTTCCTCATAATTAAAAAACCAAAGTGGAATACATAATCCGCCTGCACTATCAGTAATTTTAATCTGATCAGCATAACTCAATTCATTATATTCTCCATGTAAATCAAATACAATAATATTAGAATATGGCAGTTTTGTAGCCTTTTCCAATATATTAGCCACCGTATATGATTTCCCACTTCCAGTACTACCTACAATACATGCATGTCTTTGGAAAAATCGATTTCCATCTAAAACTGCACTAACTTCTGTATTACTCGCAAATTTTCCTATAATTAACTTTTCAGCTTTACCTGTACTTTCGTCCAGTGAATTCATAATAATTGCTAGTGTTTGATTATTTGCCAAATAAGCTTCACTATTTATTTCTGGATATGTATTAATTGCTCTTTTAAATACATTTTTTCTATTCGCCCCTAACTTAATATAAAAACTACCCACTAAAGTTATGCTACACGAATTTATAGACACAGGCTCTTCGTCATCTTCTTCGCTGTCTTCTATTTCAATTTTTTTCTTATTAACTCTTGTAATTATTCCAATTAATTTTTCATCCGCATTGTTTCCTGACATAATTATAATATCGTTTATTTTCAATTTATTTAAAATTTCTTCATTATCGACCTCCACAATAATTTTCTTCGTATCAACACTTTGTACTTTTCCAATAGCATCAATCAAATAATCTGTTAGTTTTTCCATAGTACTCCTTTATTTCTATCCAATTATAGTTTCTACAAATTTATCTATATCCCATAGGGCAACATCTACCTCATATTTCTCCGATTTATAAATCATATAATTCTTCTTGTCTTGTTGATAAAATATCGTCATATGAGAATTATTTATTGCTTTGTCTAATATTTCTCCTTTTACTTCATACGATAAAATAAGCATATTCATATTGGAATTTTGAAATAATACCGTATTAAAATGTTCATCATTAAATCCATATCCATATATTAGAAGTGAAAAACTCTTTTGCACATCTGAAATTCTTTCATTAAAATCCTCTCTCATTGTTCTAAAAGTGTTATTAGTTAACCCCACTTCATATTTAGAACTTCCTGGTGTGATTATTTCAATATATTCATTATTCTTTTTTAATACCTCATAGTCATTTGATAAGTATTCAATTTCATTTTTCCTTATCCAGTTAATTGATCCATGTGGCTTGAACAAACGTACATAAAAATTTCTTTTTGTATTATAATATTTTTCTGGATTTTTTAACACCCACGGCTGAAAAGATTCATAAACTTCTCCTTCAAAGCCTGTAATTACCCCTATACCTAAGCTATCGCAAATAATCTCAATAATCCGGTCATAATTTGGCGTCATAATATCTAATATTCTATGATTCACGCTACAAGTCTCTTTCAAATATTTCAACAATTTCGCAAAACCTGAATCGGCATTCGCAATTTGTTTATGTAATTTTTCTTCTTCTTGTAATATAAAAGCTGCTGTTACTTTTCGAATTTCTTCTACTAAACGTTCTTCCGTAGGTGCAAGTGACTTTAATCCCTCCTCTAGACCATATTGTTTTACATCGTCTGCCTTCTTCAGCCATAAATCCTGAATAGTTGAATCAGGATGTCTACTTAAATTCTTTTCTAATTGTGTTGACAGCTTACTCATTCCAGGTACTCCAAAAGATGCTGAGAGTCCTGTTCCTACTATCAATTTAGGAAAACTATTTCTTGAAAGATTTTTTTCCTTAATATCCTCAATTATTTCATCCAGTTTTTCGTCTCCTAAAGAAATTTTACTGCACATACTATCTCCCTATTTTATAAATTTCGCTGCTAAAGAAATTTTTTATTATAGTTCTCCTTTTAGATACTTTTCTACTTCACGATCAAACTCCGAAACATATTCTTGATCCTGTTTTATTCGAAAAGCCTCATATTCTTTTTCAGCCTTTTCTAAAGCTGCTTCATGAGATATCTTTCCTTTTCCTGACAGCACTTTTCTCCTATTATTCACCAAAAATTGATTTGTCTGATCAACCCAATCCTGCATGCTCATTAACACCCCATCTTCCGCCATCAATTCGGCATAATCGATGAACATTGTTACCAGACGATTAAGACGGGTCAACTCTTTTTCATTTAAATAGTTTTTAGCAATACCGATATCTCGTTTCAATATTTTACCGTCCGGTGCGTCTTTCCATGTAGTTAATCCCATAGATGGTTTTTCAGAATCGGCACGTTCATATATAAGTTCCGCTGCAGTCTTTCCGGTGATGGCAAAATGCAGCTTATTTTGCACAAACGCATAAAATGCTTTTGTTGTTTCGCTATTCTTATCATAATCATAGCTGCATTGTTCAAATACATCTGTTATTTTTTGATATGCCCTTCGTTCACTCGCTCTTATTTCTCGAATGCGTTCTAGCAATTCGTCAAAATAATCTTTTCCAAAAGGCTTACCATTTTTTAACATATCATCATTAAGTACAAAGCCTTTTATGATATATTCTTTTAATGTTTTTGTTGCCCACTGTCGAAAGCGTGTTGCTTTTTTTGAATTTACTCTATAACCAACTGCGATTATTGCATCCAAATTATAACATTTTACATTTCGTGATACATTTCTATTTCCCTCTTTTTGAACTACCGAGAAAAACTCGGTAGTTGACTTTTCATCCAATTCTTCTTCTCGAAAAATGTTCTTTAAATGCAAAGAAATATTATCCGTAGAACAGTCAAACAATTCTGCCATCGCCTTCTGCGTCATCCAAAAAGTCTCTTCACGAAAGAAAACACTGACACATATATTCGTTTTGTCTATCTGATACAATACAATCTCATGTTCTTTGTTCATCCTATCTCCTTTTTTCTCATTACGAAACCCATCTTTAAAATGTCAAAAAATCATTTTGTCCGTCTGGTATCATCCAGTCCGTTTCGTCCTATTCTGTCCACAAAATTTGGACGAAACAGCATAGAAAAGCACTAAATATACCTCATGTTCCGACTCCGGCACACTAACTCACGAAATACTCTACAGCGTTGTTCGAAAAAAATTCCTCGAACTCGCCGTAGAGCTGTGCCGCCAGAGTCTTGTTATGAGCAATGATCAGTGTCGGTTTATTCAGTTGCTGGATGATATTTGCCATCGTGAAGGTTTTTCCGGAGCCGGTGACACCGAGAAATGTCTCGCACTGGTTGCCTTCCTTAAAACCTTTGACAAGATCGGCGATCGCCTAGGGCTGGTCGCCGGTGGTAATCCCATTCGCCCATTTTCGGAACTGCACCGTTCTCGGAGAGTCGACCTTATTTCCCACAGCAATAATCGCTTTTAAATTATAATGATTTGTGTTATAGCTTTTCCCATCTGAAGCAGTTATTCGAAATTTTCGAATAACTGAATTCTCATCTAATTCTCCATCAGCAAATATCTTCTTCAAGTGATAATTAACCGTATGAGTTTCCACATTGTAAAGAAGTCCCATCATTTTTTGTGTCAGCCACACATTTTCATCAAAATACATAGCATTAACATCACTCTCTCCTGTTGCAGTAATAAATGTTAAATATTCTGCTGCCGAAGAACGTACTATCGATATCTCTTTTTTCTTTTTCATATTCTTCACCTTCAAATTCAATAGCTTTTAATCATTACAAATTACCGCACAGCTTTCAAAACCATTCAAAGAACAAGTGTTCTCCATCATTCTATCCTATATTATATCTGGTGTCAATTCTGCTTTTATTGGTTTCCCTCTATTATTTTGTGATCCTGCGGTACAGTGGTTTTCTTCCTTTTCTCACCGTACAGAAAAGGGACAGGATATCCGTCAATATCCTGCCCCTTCTTTGTCTCTTACAATTGCTCTCTCTGTACTTTCAACCCCCGGCTATCTTCTCTTCTTTCCGAGAACCGCAGTGCATGCCGCGAGCATCACTGCTCCTGCTGCCACCGCTGCCGCCGCGAACGGGAATACATCTGCCGTATCGCCCGTCTTCACCGCTTTTGCTGCAGAGTTATCTGCCGCCTGAGTCTTTCCTGCGGATGAAGAGCTGTTATTCTTATCCGAAGAGCCGCTGTTCTGATCCTGCCCTGCTGCTGTCTTGTTGTCATCGCCACCCTCTGCCGGCGTCAGTTTTGCAATAGCATTCCCGAGTGCTGCCACAGATGTTTCCACTTCTTCCTGTGTCGCGTTCTCATCCTCAAATACTTCTTTTGCCGCCGCAAGTGCAAACCGCATCACAGTAAAGCTCTCCACATCATAATCAGTCTCGTTCAGAGCTTCCGCCTGCGTGATCAAATCTTTAAGAAGTCCTTTATCCGGCTTAAGCATCAGCTTCGCCATAGCATTCAGAAGATTCTGCCATGCGCTGTCTGTATCCTCCTGGAACGCATTGCCGTCAGCATAAACTTCTTTTGCCTTTGCAAGCGCTGAAGTAAAAGCCTCCTTTCCTGCATCCAGATATGAGTCCAGCCTGCTGTTCATCTCGTCCGCCAGTGCGATGACCTTCCCGAGATCCGTCTTATCTCCCGGTTTAAATTCAAGATACTGGATCGCTTTGATCAGATCCTGCCATGCCTGGTCCACCTCGGCCTGCGTCACCGACGTATCTCCCGCCTGGATTCTTGCAAGAATATTCTGCGCATTCTCCAATGCTCTGTCAAAATTGTTCTTCACAGCATCCACAACATTGTCTGTATCTGCTTTTCCCGCAAGCTCAACCGCGTATTCAAGCACTGCCGCAGACACCTTCTCTATATAGACAGGAGGCATTTCGATCTCTTTGTCAAGGCCTTTCACCTCTACTTCATAGATACGGGCCGCACTGTCTCCTCCCTGCGTAGGCGCATCGATCCAGAGCTTCACATATCTGCCAAGCGTAACCGGGACAGCGTCCTGTGTCAGACCGGAGGAATTGTCCTCCACTCTCAGGATCTCCTGCCAGCTCTGCCCATCCTGGCTCACTTCCACATGATAAGCCTGTGTATTCAGTGAAGAGCCCTCTCCGCCCATCTCCGCATGGTTGATGATAATTTCTGTTATCGTGCTGACTTTCTCAAGATCAATCTGAAGCCACTGCTGTCCGTAGTTCGTTGTACACCATTTCGTGCTGGTGATTCCGTCAACGGCTTTTTCCGGTGCTTCGCTTGACGCAGTATATCCGCTCGCACTCGCCGGCTTATTCAGCGCCAGGTTCATCTGCTCGCCGCCCGCTTCCTCCGAGACAGTAATGATATTCGTCTTCACAGCCTCGTCCTCTCCATGCTTGTTCGAAGCCTTCAGGCTGACCGTGTAGATTCCTTCCTTGTCGTAGGAGATGACCGGATTTTCTTCCGTGCTCTTCTCCACATCCGCCCCTTTCATCGTCCACTCAAGGCTTGTAGATGAGAGCGAACTCTCGTTTGTAAGCTGGATTTCTTCGCCCGGCGCTGCAAATGTAGAAGAAACCGTAAACGCCGCGCTCGGCTCGATACTGTAATCCAGCACATCTGTAATAAATGCAAGCGCCGTCTGTTCAGACACCAGTTTTCCGGACTGCAGCGAGGACAGACTGCTCTGGAGCTGTGCTGTCAGGGACTGTATTTTCTCTTCGTTCCTGTTGTCGGCATTTTTTTCAAGGAAGAGCTGGAGAGCGGTTTTGTCATTCTCTCCGAGCGCTCTCAGCTTGTCCAGATTGCCGCTGCAGTGAGACAGCTGATCGGGCGAAAGCTCTGCCTGCAGCGTATCTGCCGCCTGTATCATGCTGTCAAATTCTTCATTGAGAGCATTGATCTCGGCTTCGGCATCTTCTCCCTTTGCCACCTTAGACATCATGAGATCCATCAGTTCTCTGACCTCAGGTGCGTCCGCCCTTCCGGTAGATGCCCATCCGGCAACGAGCCTGCTGGAGTGGTCTGCAAACGTATACATATAGGGAGCCAGGTCGCCGTACAGCGTATTGATGGATGCAGCAAATGAACTCTGATAGTCATATGCCGCGGTATTCCATCCGAAGTCCGCGCCCGTCGCAAGCGTGATCTTCGAGAGTTCCGCATGCTCCATCGGATTGAGGACCAGGAAATCAACTTCATCTTCCAGCCCTTTATCCAGCCCGTAGACCGGTCCCAGCCCCAGCTTATTCTGGATATAATCTGTACATGGATAATTCCACCAGATTCCCATCCTGTCGCCGTAGACTGATTTCACCTGCTGCGCATTAGACACATCGATGCCCTCCGGGACTACCGCGGTGCCTGTCCACAGCACTTTGATGCTGGGATCCAGTGTGCCTGCAAATTCTTCCGTATAGGTGCTGATCGTACTCGCCACGCCCATGGCATTGGAATCATATTCTGTGGGAACTGTGATCAGCGGTTTTATATCGCCCTTTGCCTGGATAAATTCTTCATTGAACCGGTTGAGGAGCTCCGCCTGCTTTATACCGTCTTTGTTGCTGATATCGTCAAAGAATATGGCAAAGCTGCGCACTCCCATATCATAGAGCGACTGGCATTTGCTGACCAGCGCCTGATAATCGCTCTCTCCCGCACTTCCGTCAAACTGAATATCGATTCCCGGAGACAGTGCGAAAACAAAATCTACTTTGTTCCTGTCAGAGACGTCGATCAGCTCCTGCATCCTTTCCATCTCGGATTCCGGATATGGCTCTCTCCACTGCTCTCTGTGGTAGGGATCATCCTTTGGCGCGTAGATATAAGTATTCATCTTCATATCGCCGTAAAATTCGATCTGGCTGATGCGGTCCTCATGGCTCCACGGATTTCCATAAAAGCCTTCGATCGTACCTCTCACGGACATGCTCGGTTCATCCTTGATATCCGCAGCTGCAAGGATCACATTTCCTTCACTCTCATCGGCCAGCTGCCTTAAGGTCTGCACGCCGTAGAAGGTTCCATCCCCGTCTTTTCCTTCGATCACGACCGTGCCGCCCTCTGAGTCTTCCGGACGTACAGACAGGACATATCCTTCCTCAGCAAGGCTGTCTGCCCCCTCTATTCCAAGCCTTTCCTTTGCCTGGTCAAGGGCGGGGATCTCATCGTCTGACTCTCCCAGGATGATGGTCGTGTCCGCCTCGTCTGCCTGCTCGTTTACTGTGATCCCGTTTTCACTCAGAAATCCCTTGAGATCGCTGACAGCATCTGCGTCTGCCGCATCCGCCCCCTCAATATTCACAGCATCTGTCAGAGTAAGCTCCGTACCGTCCGCGCTCATCTCTTTCGGAGCAGGAATGAGTTCGATCCCGCTTTCTGTTCCCGTGCTGCCCGCCTCTGCTGCCTGCACCGCTGCCGTCGGCGCCGCGCTTCCGATCACTACCACAGCAGCCATTGCAGCGGCCAGCACAGCCTTTGCCGTTCTGTTTTTCATAAGCTCTTTCCTCCTGTATATATTTTCCTTACTTGTAATAATATAGTAATTTTTACCAAAAGGAAATAGTTTTCCCTCATTTTTATATGAAATTGTAATAATTTAACCTGGCAGGTCTGCGTATCTTTCCCCTTACATCCCGGCGCATGGCCAAATTGCTGCATTAAAACAGACAGGATGCCTTAATGGCACCCTGTCCTTCTTTTTCCCCTTCTGAGAAACAGTTTCCTCTCAGAATATTCGATCAAAATATTTAGTTGTCCTCTTTCTTCTTGATGAGAACCACTGCTGCTCCGGCTGCAAGCGCCGCTGCCGCTGCTGTCGCCGCGATCGGAAGCGCATTCGCCGTATCGCCGGTCTTTGCAGCATTTGTTCCGGAAGTCTTGGAAGACGATGTATTTCCTGCAGATGAAGTATTATCCTTATCTGAGGTTCCTCCCGTCTGATCCTGGCTGCCGTTTCCGCTTCCGGACTGGTCTCCGCCGGTGCTGACCGGTGTCAGTTTCGCAAGGGCATCCTCAAGCGCTGCTACAGATGTACTGATTTCTTCCTCTGTTGCATTCTCGTCTGCAAGCACTTCCTTTGCTGCCACAAGGGCTGTACGCATTGCTGCGAAGCTCTGTGCCTCATAGTCTGCCTCATTGAGCCCTTCTGCCTGTGCGATCAGGTCTTCCAGGAGTCCCTTATCCGGCTTAAGCATCATATTCGCCATTGCGTTCAGCAGATTCTGCCATGCGCTGTTTACTTCTTCCTGAGTTGCAATCTCATTTTCATAGACCGCTTTTGCCTCTTCAAGAGCTGATGTAAACGCCGCTTTTCCATCCTCAAGATACTTATCCAGGTTGCTGTTCATCTCTTCCGCCAGAGCGATGACCTTCGCGAGGTCTTCCTTATTAGCTGCCTTGAACTCCATGTACTGCATTGCCTTGATCAGGTTGCGCCATGCATCGTCCACCTGGCTCTGTGTCACAGACGCATCTCCGGACTGTACTTTCGCAAGGATATCCTGCGCATTCTGAAGAGCCTTCTCAAAATTCTCTTTTACAGTATCAATAACACCGTCTGTATTCACGCTGCCCGCAAGCTCGATTGCATATTCCAGAACAGCGGTAGAGATTTCTTCGCCTGGCTCCGGATTCTCGGACTCCTCGAGGTCAGCTACTGCATCTTTCAGATTTGCAAGGGCAAGTGCGATATCGTATGCTGTCGCATCCTCTTTTTCAAGAACTTCCTTCGCCTCTGCCAGCTTCTCTTCTACAACGCTCCAGGTCTCTTCTGTATAGTCGCCGCTGTCCAGGCTCTCCGCCTCGCTGACTGCTGCCTCAAGAGCAGACTTGTCCACGGTCTCTGGCTCGTCTTCCACCGGCTGAAGCACACGGAGCTCTGCAGCTGAAACATATTTATTAGACTCTGCCGCTGACTGTCCTGCTGTCTCAGTTGCCACGATCCTTACATTTGTCACACCCTCGACTGCGTCAAAATTAACTTTCTGCCACATCGTAGTCGTGCTGAATTCTGCATCTTTCGCAGCTGTCTCCCAGGATGTGCCGTTATCTTTACTTACAAGGATATCCGCCTTGACGATCTTACCATTTGCATTGGCCGCTCCTATTCTCGGAAGATATCTCATACCGTTCACTGTCATCGGTTCACTGAAGTTGAACTGATACCAGCCGTCTCCGCTGCCGTCTGCTTCTACCACATCTGCACTCCAGCTCGTGTGCCAGTGAGTGCTTCCGTTTCCGTCCTGAGCAAACTCAACCGGTCCCTCATTTCCGGACTGCGGCTGCGCGCTGCCCGCCTCAACCGTATATTTGTCCGATGTAATATCGTATTTGTCGTCTGCCTCTGTTCCTGATGCGGTATCCAGTGTCATCATAGCAGCTTTCAGAGCGTAGTATGCATCTTCGATTTCTTTCTGATTCTGTTTATCCTTATTCAGTGCAACCTTGGCATCCGTCAGAGCATTCTGGAACACTGCCCAGTCTGCATCAAGATAATCTGATTTCTCATAGCTGCTCTCTGCTTCGTCGATCAGCGTCTGCAGAGAATCTGCCGTAACCTCTTCGTCTACAAGTTCAATCTTCAGATTATCCAGTACAAAATCCTGATATCCTCCGAAGTTTGCCGCAGATCCGCTTGTTCCCTGCAGATCCGGCGCTGTTCCGGTAGAGTAGATACCAAACCATGTCTGTCCGGACGCAGAACCGGTGATCGTCGTCTCATAGTGTCCGTCCTGATCTGCTCCCATCGCCATGTCAAGAGCCTCGAGCGATGTTCCGCCTTCGAACTCTCCGTCTCCTATCGTCACGCCGTATGTTCCGTCGCTTCCTGCCTGATAGTCGAAGCTTACCTTATAGGTTCTGCCCGGCTCAAAGCGGAAGTTCTGCGGGATCGTCTGATAAACAAGCGCGTTGCGCTGAACAAGGCCGTTTGTCTTTACAGACCAGTTTCCGTCAAGGACATCGTCCATCTTCTTGACATCCCATCCTGCCTGTGTATACGGATCATGCAGTTCGGACAGATGAGTACGGTTGTCTTCCACGCCTTCGATCGCGCCGATAACGAACGGGTAGATACCCTGTGCGTTATTCTCGAAATCCTGCTCCATTCCGACAACGTTTCCGTCCTCGTCCTTCTTCACAACATCCATCTCGGACTCAACCACACGGATGTCGTCAAAGTATGTGCTTCCCTCTCCTGCATCCCTGGAAAGTGTCAGTGTCACTGTTCCGCTCTCCGGAGCTGTAAAGAAGATGTACATATTCTGGAAGTAGCTGGAGCCGTCCACTGTCGCGCTGGAGTTGCTGTGTGTGTAAGCTTTGACATAGTTCTTTGCGATAGACTCTTCCGTATAGTTGGAATCCAGGACCTCATCTCCGGCCTTCACTGTCATGTATGCTTTTGCCTCGCTCCTGTTGTCCACGCCTACATAGACTGCATATTTCTGCCCGGCCGTCAGATCTGTCAGCTCCTGCGTCATGGAAACTTCGCCGTCCAGCTTCATCATCGGGTTGCTGTACTGGCTCTTCGCGATCTCCGCGGTTCCGTCCCCGGATTTCTCCCAGTACTCGTTCAGCCCGTCGTTTCCGGAGTTAAAGCCTGCGTCCACGATGTGCATGCCTTCACTCCATGTGATCTCCAGGTTCGCCTCATCGCCCTTGCATACCACATACGGCGTCTCCGCCTCTGCAGTCAGCGTGATCGTACCGTCAACCACCGGAACGGTCTGCTCTTCTGTCTTGCCAAGGTCTGTCAGCTTGTACACTTTCACATCAGACAGGTTCTTCCAGCTGTCCTGAAGCTCCCAGGTCGTCGTTCCGCCCTGTGTGTTCCAGTGGTACAGCTTCTCCTGCTCGGATGCCACTTCATCGCCGGTCTGAGAATCCCAGTTCCACGGGATCAGATAGGACTCTGTTCCCTTTGAGCTGGCATTATCGCCGCGGGTAACAGCCCCCTGTGAGATCACGATGCCGTTCAATGTGACTGTCCTGTCGCGGTATGCCGCGTCGCTCGGATCCGTGCTTCCTCTTGTCACAACGACAGTGTCTGTCTCAGCAGAGGATTTCTTCGGATCTGCCTTCAGTGTGATCTGCTTCTCCGGGATCCAGGTATAGGTCTCGCCGTTGTCTGTCATCTGGACCGGTTCGCCGTCCTCCCACTTCACTACCTGGTAGTGCTGCAGGAACTTGGTCATCAGGTCATGGGTGTACAGGTTCGTGATGTACGCGTCGTAATCGTTCCTTCCCTGCCATCCCTCAAAGTCTTTCATGTTGTATCCGCCGAGGAGCGGTGCGTTTGCAACTCCGCCGTAGCTCGGGTAATCGCCTACCCAGGAGTCTTTCTGATGGTTCCTTAAGAAGCGCATCACCTCGCTGTTCTCACCCTTGGAGGTATATCCGCCGTAGGTAAGGTCTGTCGCCCAGTGCTGGAAGGTGGAGTCGTACTCGTTTCCGGAGCCCCACTCTGTGGTCATCCTCCAGCCGTTGTCTGTGATCATCTTGGACATCTTTCTCGTCTCCCAGGAGTCCTCTGCAGATCCTGAGGTCAGATTTCCCCACACATCCAGGTAGATGAAGTCCATGTTGTCGCCCACTTTTTCCTTCAGCTCATCAAAACGCGCTTCTCTCGCTCCGCTTGCCAGGTCATAGATACCGTCGATGCCGATACCCTGATCCAGCCAGTTCCAGCCGTAGCTCAGCGCGCCGGAGGAATTTCTTCTTACCATCTCCTCATTGAACGCCTTTGCCTCAGGATACATCTCGCTGGCATTTACATGGATACCGAACCGTGCACCGTACTCCGCGCCCTTCTCCATCAGAGTATTCATATCCTCAGCGCCGCCGATGCGCTCGCCGATGTTGGCGTAATCCGGATGTCCGGAATCATGACCTTCACTTCCGTATCCTTTCAGGAGTACAGACTGTCCCAGGCCGTCCGTATGCTGTGCCACACGTTTTACGTTATCCAGCGTAGTGAGGAACGGGTTCTGTGCCTGTCCGCCGAAGTTCATGGCGATACGCCATGCCACCAGCTCCGGGACTTCCTCGGATTTATACGGGTTGTTCATGATGTCGCGGAATGCGATCGCGCCGTCCTGCCAGTCGATCTGCGCGTCCTCGTTCATGTCGCCTGCGATCACGATCTTGGACTGCGGCATCTCTGTCTCTGTCACCGTGTATTCCACGCCCTTGGAATCTGTCACGTTGCGGTGGTAGTACCACTCTGCGCTGGCAAGTCCCATAGTCTTATATCCGTCGCGTTCTTCCGATGTTGCATAGATACGCGTGTTCTGGCTTCCTCCCTTTACAGGAGCAGCTACTACACGCCCCTCGTGCTCGGAGTTGCTCCACATGCCTGCGCTCATCTCATCCGTAGAGAGGAATGCATACATGTAATCCCGATTACTGTAGGATCCCATCTCCCCATTTACCTGGATCAGTTCATCTCCGCTCTTATGTGTATTGGAGGACATCACAGCGCCTTTTAAGTTCGCGCCGCTCTGCGTGCTCCTTACGGAGATCAGGCTGTGGTTCGGGATCGAGATCGTCTGGAGCGGATATGTCTCCACCTCGTCCCCGTATTTGTTCG
>OLIH01000272.1_pt1 | contig 42721 bp, 58 predicted proteins | sample 1609721 | NCBI WGS metagenome assembly OLIH01 (sample SAMEA4350157, study PRJEB24818) | metagenome | biome: human; feature: gut; material: faeces | place: Denmark | collected 2013-09
ATCAATATACGGCTCCGAATCCGGAACGTAGTTTTTTAACGGAAGATGAACTCCGGCGTATGATGACTACCGAGCTGCGGTATAAGCGTCAGGACTATAACCGCGATATGTTCCTGTTCTCCTGCTTTACGGGCATCTGCTATGCGGATATGGCCTCGCTGACCTATGACCGGATCGAGCAGGATGCGCAGGGCGAGTGGTGGATCAGCGGCAACCGCCAGAAGACCGAAACCAAATACGTTGTCAAGTTGCTGCCTTATGCGTTGTTCATCCTGAACAAGTATCGGGGTCTGACCGGCGACGGACGTGTTTTTGCCATGTCTACACTCGATTCGATCGACGACAGCCTGAAAAACATCGCCCGGGAGTGCGGCATTGACAAACAACTCTCATTCCACCTTGCCCGGCACACGTACGCCACGACGATCTGCCTGTCGAACGGTGTGAGTCTGGAGACGCTTTCGAAGATGCTGGGACATAAAAATATCACCACCACTCAAATCTATGCGAAAGTCACCCCGCCGATGATCGACCGTGAGGTTACCATGCTCCGGGAGAAACTGGCAACGAAATTCTCCGTGTAGACACTTTGCGATAAAGTATATAAATATATTATGTATTTACATACTTGTATAAACTCATCATTCGGTCATTGCATCTTTGCGGCGAAAACCTACTGCAACCCGATTATGGAACGACTCGATGAGATTTTGGAAATCGTCCGAGAGATCCGCGAGGATGTCTCCTTTATGAAACGCCACCGTAATATGCTTTGCGGGATGCCTATTCTGGAAGTCGACGAAGTATGCGACCTTTTGAAGATGAGCGATCGTCAACTGCGCCGTTATCGCACTTCGGGTCAGCTTGTCGGTTTCCATTTCGGTCGTCGTCTAATGTTTTCGACGGCTGAAATCAACCGCTTCATAGAGCGTGTTGAAATGGAACATAAGCAGAAAAAGTCTTTGAGAAAAGCTATCCATAATCTTTAACACATAATACTATGTCTGAAACAACAGAAAGATCTTATTATCTGGTGGAGTCCATGTATTTCGAGAAACTGCTCCGCACGCATTTCATGCTGACACAATCCACGCTGCTCTTCGAACACCTGTTGAGCCACAGTGACCGCCCGATGTTCCTCTCGGCCCGCAAGGTCTGCGAGGTGCTGGGTATGGATTGCCACCAACTCGAACAATGCCGTAAAAAGCGGATGATCCGCGCCCGTGCCGTCAACGGACAGATGCTGTACGATGCCTACGAGTTGCTTGCGCTTACTGAACTTTTCTACCGCCGGAAGCTGCGGAAGACCCTCTCCCGGATACCGCAGTTCGAGGTGCGCTGATCCGTTCGTGCTGAAAGGGACTGACTGCATCCGCAGCAGTCTCTTTTTGTTTTGAGACAGCACGAATAATAATTAAAAATCCCTTTGTGAACGCCGGCCTCGGGGCAAGATAGCGCCGGACACGTTCCGGCGTCAAATTTTTGCGGCACGATCTCCACCCTTCGGGTCGTATCGCCCCTCAAAAATTTGCCTTGTCCGTGCCGTCGCTGATAATCCCGCCCCGAAGCCGGCTTCTCACTTTCATAGCGGGGATCTGCCGGCCGTATGTCAAATCAAAATCCATTTCGAAGATGAAACATCAAAAATTCGAGATTGCGGTGGCGGGTTACGACTACCGCTTCAAGACCTACGCCCGGGACGGCGTGGAGGCATCGGTAAAGGTGAAATGTTTTCTCGGAAAGCCCGATGCCGAGTGTACGATCCTTGTGCCTGCGTTGAACGATTACCTGCGGGAAACGGAATCCTGCCGCAGGCAGGTTGCTCAGCGATGAGAAAGTGGATCGATCAGTCGACCTTCGACGAGCTGCTGCTCGCCAATGCCGAGGATAACGTAGAGCGGGCTATTCGAAGCGCATCGGCCGTATTGGAAACAGTGCAGGAGTTCGTTCCGGAGGCAGCCTTGTTCTACCGTGTTACACATGCCGTGGACAGCCTGAAAAACTATTTCGAGGAAGCTTGCACCGGTTTCCGAAGAAACGGCATCCTGTTTCTCGTCCGCCAATATTTCTATCCAAAACCCTATTACGACCTCCGATTCGATTGGTCGTTCTTCCGATATGCGGACAACTACTCCTTCGGCAAGGCTTTCGACAAACAAACCGCTCCGAACCGTATCGGGGTCTTCACCAAAAAGAAGATCGACGACTGGGTGGAATACCTCACGCAGGGTTTCCGGAATCTCGAACGGATCGATGCGGAGAACGAACGCAAAATAATCGGGTACCGCAACCGGTTGGAGGCTCTGTCCGATGTGGTTTGGGTTCATGACAAAAGTCACGGCCAGATCATTCGTAACGGCCTGACCTATACTTTCGATATCCGGCAGACGGATTACAGCGAAAAGATCTCTTTGGACTATCGGTGCCGCACGCTCGACGATTTCCTTGCACTCTCCGACAATAAATTCACACCTAAACCTTAAACGACTATGGAACGAAACATTATTATCGAAAATATCTGCACTGCGTGCCGCTGCGGCGAACGTCGCGCCGAGGAATATTTGGCCGCGGAACTTCGCAACCTGCGGGAACTGCGGGAACTGCGGGATGCCGGTGCGCTGTGCTACGGCGATCTTGAAACGGCCTGTTCTGGGCTGGGACTGGACTTCGATTATACGGACTATTTCTGTCAGGCCTTGTCACTGAACTAACTCCGATTTACGATGAACAATCTTTGTTTCAACCGTTTCACACTGCGGACGGACGATGCGAAAACCCGCCGTAAAATCCTTCGCTGGCTGGCGCTCAATTACCGCTTGTACGAATACCTCCCCTCGGAGGCAGAGATCCGCGGACGGTTCATCTCGCGCAAACCCTTTCCCGCCGAAGCGCTCCGGCGCCAGATCGGGAAACTGCGCGGCGACAGGACTCTGTTCCTGCGGATTGTCTCTACGGACTTATACTCGCTCTATGTGGAAGGTAATGTCTATCTGCTCGGGGCGTGGTACCGAATCTTTCTTTAATAACCTGCCGCCTGCTCCGCAACGAGCGGGCGGCGTCATTTCCATATCATGGCATACGAATCATCCATTCCTTTCGCGGATATCAGGGATTTCCGCGAGGCCGAGATCAACGGCATCTCTGCTCTTTTCACTATGTGTCGCCTCGATTCCGAAACCCTTCCCGCCGATTTTCATTCGTGCGAGGTCATGGGCGGTCGGGGCAGCGATTTCCAGTGGCTCGTTCCGCTGGCTTTGGCAAACTTCACCGGAACGTTCGTCTCCCGGCAGCCCCTGCTCCGGGAAGGACAGGCGTACGCTGAAATACGCCGGTACGGCATCTATGACGCGACGACAGTCGACGAATGGTCTGAAAACAACAACGATAACTCTTAAACACTATGCGACGAAAATTCAAACTGAAGGTCAGCTATACCTTCAACGGCTGTTTTACCCTGCGTGCGGCTTCCGGCAAGGAGGCCGCACGTCTTGTTTCCGAACAATGCGGAACGGTTCTGAGTGCGATTCAAACGACTCTCGGCGAAGAATCCGAGGTAGACTGGCATTTCGACAAACATCCCCGGCTTGCAATCCGGGAAGTAATCGCTCTTCCGGAGACCCTTGACGGGGAGAAGCTGCCGCGCGTGCAGGTCTTTCACCCCGGGCAGCGTGTCTTCCGGAGCGATCCCGACTATGAAATGTCCGGTTGTTGTGTCGTCTGTTCGGGTAATGACGATAAGGAGACACCCTCCGACAAGGATCTTATCCTGATCTGCTGCTCAGACTCGGAAACTGAAGTCTATCCATGCGAACTACGTTCCATATCCGATAATCATTAAAGACACCTTCAAATGAACATGCAGGAATCCGATTTCCGGCGTGCGCTGGAAATCATCACCCGAAACAACAGAATCACTGTGTCGTTCAACACACCGATCGCCGACAACTACTCCCAAGTCTATCCGCTTCTTATCCATGAGAGCAACGCTTCGGTACTGAAACAGCTCCATGAGGCGGGCTTCTCGATGAGCATGACGAAAAAAGGACTGGAAGTGTCGAAGTATTAACCTCAAATAATCGCGCAATGAAACGCTATGAATTTTATCGGAATCAAAAAATTACTGTCATAGATTGCCGGTATTTCAGTTTTGAAGCCGAGAATCTCGAAACGGCAGTCCAGAAGATCAAGGATCTATGTGCTGACGGTCAACTCGATGAACTGTCAAATGATCCGACCTATCAGGAAGATGCTGCTTATCAGATTCCCGGAACGGAATATCCACTGGATATAGAAAACAATAATGGAGATCCTACGGTTATGATTTACTCGGCCGCAGACGGAAACTGCATCACGGACAACCTTCCGAAGAGAAGTATCAAATGCTTGTCGATGCCTGCGAGGCGTGGTGGAACAGACAATTCGCAGAGGAGCAAATCCGAATCCGGAAAGAGTCTGCCCAATGAATACCCGGAACAAACCCGATCTGCATTGCGGACCCCGACCTGATGTCCGCAGAAATACAATAACTCAAACCAAGAACATTTTAATGAACGAAACCATGAATTTACACGAATATTACCGTAACCATAAGGACGCGATCAACGCGTCGATTATGGATATTGCCTGCGATCTGGCCGTCGGACGGCTGCTGAACGCACACGGTGCACCTTTCGAAACATTCGTCGAAGCCGATGACCCCGACGATCCCGACGGTGGAACCCATTACAAGGAGGAATATCAAAAGGAATACGATACGTATTACGATAAGGAGTACGCCCGTGTCGCAAAGCTGATGAAATTCGACTATTGCCAAGAGGACGGAGTCGCGGCTTCGCCTGAAGATACGAACACCTAAACCATATACTTATATGATCGATATTCCTTTGTCCCTGCGCGTTCCACCGCAGGGACGCTATAACCGCGGTATTTATACCTGTTATGAATGTGATTTCGAACCGCCGCACTATACGTAGTACCTTGCATGCTGGGCCTTGCCGAGACCTCTGCCGGTACGATGGTCGTCTGGGAATGTCCCCGGTGCGGTCAGAAATGGATGTTTCACTATCGGGCCCAAAATTCCCGTGAAGCTCACGATTACGCCGCCCAGCTCCTCGCTTACCGCAATGGCGATCCCGATTGGCGTATGACGCTGAATCCCGACTGGATTGCGGTGCCGCGGCAGAAAAAAGAGTAACCCTAAAACCTGATCCAATGAAAATCTTTGAAAGAATCACAAAACGCTATGCGCTTCAGAATTACTATCTGCGGCGCAATTTCTATTGGCCGGATACGCTGCCGGAGATTCTCGATTATTGGCAGCAGCACAATGACCTGCCATTCCTCTACGGCGGCGATAACTGGCCGTATGATGCAATGTGCGAGCGGCAGCGCCGCAAGGGCGTCTATGCTTCGCAATACCTGACACCCGACCGCACGGCCTGCCAGATGGCGGCACTGGCCGTGCGATATTTCGACAATGACAGCCGTGTCGTGGACGCCTGCTGCGGCACGGGGCAACTTACGCGCGCCCTGCTCCTCGAGGGCGTGCATCCGTCGGCGCTCCTCGGCTTCGATGCCGATGCGGAGCTGGTTGATCTATACGAACGCCTCTATCCCGAAACTGCTGCGCTGCGGATGCAATTTCATGAGATCGACTTCCGCTGCGAGAACGTCATTGCCAATCCGCCGTTCGAGATTGTGGAGTGTGTCTACTTCCTGCAATGGCTCTCCCGCACGCAACGCTCGGGCGATCGTGCCGTGCTGCTTCTGCCGTACGGCTTTATCGACAAGCAGCGTCCCAAAGCCGTACAGGAGACGATGCGGCACTTTATCATCCACCACCGGACACCCATGCAGGAGCCGTTCGCACGCACTGCCTGCCGTGCGGAGATCGTCGTAGTGGAACGGGCGTAGTGCATTCCGACACGGGGAGAACCCCGCGTCAATGTTAAAATTTTATGTCATGAAACGAACTGAAGTGGTAAACATTCGTTATGCAGCATGCGATGTTTACATCGGCCGTGCCGGCCGTGGTGAAGACGGTTATTTCAGGAATCCTTTTCGGCTGCTGCCAGGCATGAGCCGCGGTGCTGCTTTGGACCGCTACCGCAGTTATTTTTACGGACGCCTGCGTACCGATCCTGAGTTTCGTCAGCGTATCCATGCTTTGAAAGGCAAACGCTTGGGATGCTTCTGTAAGCCTTATCCATGTCATAGGGATATTATCAAAGAATATCTCAATACCTTGGACGATGAATAAAGGTCGTATGCCCGGCGGCATTGCTATTCCGGGATTTTTTCCGTAATTTTACTGGGTATTCAGTATCGTCCGTTTTATGAACGAACACCCGGCAACTCTTCTGCGCTGTGTCGTGGAACGTATCACCTATCAGAATCCCGAGAACGGATACTCGGTGCTGAAGGTCAAGGTGAAGGGCTATAACGACCTTGTCACGCTCGTGGGTAACCTGCTGGAGGTTCCCGTGGGCAGCGTCCTTCTGTGCCGCGGCGAATGGAAGGTGGACAAACGCTACGGCAGCCAGTTCGTCGCCGCGACATGGGAGGAGACGATGCCCGCCACGGTGTACGGGATCGAAAAATACCTCGGCAGCGGATTGGTCAAGGGCATCGGCCCCCGGTTCGCCCGGGCTATCGTCCAGCGATTCGGAACGGAGACCATCGACATCATCGAGACGGAGATCGAACGGCTTTACGAAGTTCCGAACATCGGACGTAAGCGTGTAGCGAAGATCCGCGAGAGTTGGGAGAAGCAGAAAGACATCAAAAATGTCATGCTTTTTCTGCAGGGCTACGGCGTGAGCACGGCCTATGCGGCCAAAATCTACCGGGAATACGGCAAGGAGAGTATTGACAAGGTGCGGGAGAATCCCTACCGCCTTGCCGACGATATCTGGGGCATCGGCTTCAAGACCGCCGACGGCATCGCCGCAAAGATGGGCTATGGGAAGGAAGATCCGCGACGGTGCCGGAGCGGTATCCTCTATACGTTGGGACAACTTTCGGACGAAGGACATGTCTACGCCGGGGAGGAACAGCTGGTAAAGACTGCGGGGCAGCTTCTTGAAGCGGGCGAAACGGCTATCCGTGACACCCTTGCAGGGATGCTTCAGGCCGAAGACCTTATTCTCGACAAGGATGCCATTTACCTTCCTCCGTTCTACCATGCCGAGTGCGGTACGTCGCGTCGCCTGAGAGATTTGGCAGAGAGTACGGGCCGTTCGTTGTTCGACGGGCTTTTCGATCCGTCGTCCCTCACCGCGGAAACCGGCATCGAATACGACGAAGTTCAGCTTGCGGCTATCCGGCAGGCCGTCACGTCCAAAGTCATGGTGTTGACCGGCGGCCCCGGTACGGGTAAGACGACTACGACGCAGGGAATTATCGCGGCCTTGAAAAAAGCCGGCCTGCGCGTGCTGCTGGCGGCACCGACGGGACGTGCTGCCAAGCGTATGAGCGAGGCGACGGGCATGGAGGCCAAGACCATCCACCGGCTGTTGGAGTACAACCCGCAGGACGGCTACAAGCGCAACGACGAGAACCCGCTGGAAGGCGACGCGCTGATCGTGGACGAGTGTTCTATGATCGACATCCTTTTGATGAACAACCTGCTGAAAGCCGTTCCCGTGGGGATGCGGCTGGTGTTCGTCGGCGACATCGACCAGCTGCCGAGCGTCGGGGCGGGAAACGTCCTGCGCGACATCATCGACTCGCAGCGTATCCCCGTCGTGCGGCTCGTGTGCATCTTCCGGCAGGCGCAGAAGAGCCGTATCGTGATGAACGCCCACGCCATCAACCAGGGACGCTTCCCCGATACGAGCAACGGCCGCGACACCGACTTTTTCTTCATGCGGGAGGACGACCCCGAACGGGCCGCCGAAACCATCGTCCGGCTGGTGAAGGAGCGCCTGCCCCGCGCCTACCGGGAAAGTCCGGACCGTATTCAAGTACTTACGCCGATGCAGCGGGGCGTCGTGGGCGCCGCGAACCTGAACCTGCTGTTGCAGCAGGCATTGAATCCTTCGGGGCCGAGCCTCGGCCGCGGCGGCTACACCTACCGACAGGGCGACCGCGTGATGCAGTTGCGCAACAACTATGCTAAGGATGTGTTCAACGGCGATCTGGGTTATATCCGTGAGGTGGATACGGAGGGGAGGACGTTGAAAGTCGATTTCGACGGCAAATGGGTCGAGTACGATGTCACGGAGCTCGACGAACTGACGCTGGCCTACGCCACGACGATCCACAAGGCCCAAGGGTCGGAATATCCGATCGTGGTCATGCCGGTGCTGATGACCCATTATGTGATGCTCCAGCGCAACCTGATCTATACGGGTATCACGCGCGCCAAAAAGATCTGCGTCCTGCTCGGTGCTGCGAAAGCTCTGGCCTATGCCGTCCGCAACGTATCCGTGCTGAAGCGCAATACGCGCCTTAAAGAACGTCTGAATCCCTCTGCGGCACTTCCTGCCGACAACCCCGGCATCTGATTCTTATGTCTTTGAGCCGCTCTTTCCGCGACAGGATGCATCCCGGAATGTTAACCCCGGTGATATTTCGTCCCTGATTTTTATACTTAAACAGCAATACCTATGAGAGTAATCTTTGATTCGAATGTTTTCGACGATATCATCGCAGGTCGTCTCGACGTTTCGGTTCTTATTCGTAAGCGTGTGAAAATATATATTACACACATACAGAAAGATGAACTGGCAGCATGCCGGAATGAGCAAAGACGGACTCAACTACTTCAGTGCATGGCATCGATAGGGGTTCATACGCTTCCGACGGAATCGTTTTGTATCGGGGTTTCCAGAATTGGTGAAGCGAGGATCAGCGACGGCAGCGATTTGATTCGGAAGTTGGAAGGAGGCAATCCGGTTCATATCCAGGATGCCCTTATCGGGGAAACAGCCATTAAGAACGCTTTGACCGTGATCACAAATGACGATAGGTTCAAAAAAAGAATTGCAGCACAGGGCGGCCAAGCCCTCACTACAGAGGAGTTCCTGAAGGTACTCAAAGAGCCGGATGCCTGAATCCGTATATTGAGTTTAAATGTTCCGGTGCAAAAAATGTTATGTTGTGGTATATTATTGATGTTTAGTTTATTACAACGCTTAAAAATATGCTGGGGGACGAACTGGGGACGGAATTTTGCTGGCCAAAAGAAAAAAAGAGCAAATATAGAATCGCTTTTTATTCCATATCGGAGGTTCCGTTTCCCAAAGATATGAAAAATTTATGTAATCCACGCAAAAGGTCGATTATAGGAGTTTAGTCTGGTTTGTTGTATATCTATTCAAGTTCTAAACTAAACCTTTTTCACAACGTCGAAATGACGGACATCGGCAACAAGAACGCTTATCTCTTTTTCTTTTGGCCAGCAACCTGCCTTTTGTACGTCGTTCCTGTTTAACGAACTCCCCGCTTTAGATCCTACCGTTGTATCTTTCTACATTTCCATCTTGCACATCAACTTTCGGTCTGTCTGATGAGAATTGTGTCGCAAAGGTATCTGTCATGTCTTTTTTTCTGCAAGGTCGGAGCCTGACGGTTCACGATAAAATCTCCACGCTCCGCTTCGCAGAGGTAGTATTTGATCGTGAAACCCTGCAAAAACAGCCATAACACCTTTTGAGGCGACATAATTTTCAATCAAGCCCGAAAGTAGCTGATGCTACATAAGGGAAAAAAGAAACTCAAAATTTAAGATTATGGCAGACTACGCAACGAATCTCTTCTTCGCAAGTACGGAGAACGAACGAGACCTCGACAAAGTAGAGGCTTTTTTGGACGACAATTTTGCCGATTGCTTCATCGAGCGTTCGGAAGACATGCTCGATGCACAATTCTCATCCCTTTGGGTTTACCCGGAAAAAGAAATAGACAAGCTGGTGGAATCGCTGGATGCCAAAGACGAGATTTACATCCGCATTCTGACATACGCACTCAAAGACGAGTACGTGAGTTTCCGGACATTCTCGCAGGGCACATGGAATATTAAGTTTTAATCTCAATGCACAGGCTATGTACGAATACGAAGAAAAGAGCGATATTATCGGCTCGCCTTGTTCGCTGATGAATCCTTACAAAGGTTATACGGAAGGTACAATCGTAGGCGATTATGGTAACACCGTAGTCGTCCGCCTGACCAGCGGGAAAGAGATTGTCGAGTTCCGTGATGAAGTGATTATCTATATTGAAGCAATGACACAGATAGCGATGAAATTCGTCCAATGGGACGTGCCCGAATTGGATGGCCTGAAAGACAGCAAGGTCTACAGGTTGCGAGAGCGCCTCAATAACGGCGACAAATTGACCCGTGAAGAGAAGAACTGGCTTACCCGAAACGTGTGGGAGTGTTGTCGTTTCAGGCGGGGGATTGCCTTGGGCGGCTACCTTTTCGATTTTTCGGACGTGCTGAAACGGTATTTTGTCAAGCAGTACGGGCACATAACGGAGTATTACGCCATCGACAAGACAGCCTTGCGTTCGATGCTGTACGGAAGAATTGAAGTTATTGTTGAAGTGCCGTAATTATGGAAGTAACGATAGAACACAGTTTTTGCCCTTATTGCGACGAAGCGATAGAGCTTTATTTTCGGATTGTGAACACGATTCTCTTCTCCACGCATGAAGACGATCTTCGGGCGGGCATGGAACACCTGAAGAACCAAACGCTGCTCGACGAGTATTTCGTCTACGGTTACGGGGCGCACCACCTCTGGGTCTGCCAGCGGCGGGCGAGCGATAAAAGCAAAATCTTCGAACACCGGATTCTGATTGCCCGGTTCTGATTGCCAGAAAAGCGGACTGAAATGGGTCCCGTTTCAGCCCGCTTTTCTTTGTCCGAGCGGCAAACGCTGGCACGATCCACTTTTTTATCCCGAATCGCTACACGCTTCAGGCATAACGCCTGCGACACGCAGCCGCTTCTGTCGGAACCGCCGTTTGTAATTCCTTCCGGCTGCGCCGTTCCCTTTTTTAGAACCCGTCCATTTGCTCGGGAGCGCCTTTCCCGTTTTGCCGGAGGGGTAGGCTCCCGCCGTTTTTCCTTTGCCTCCTTTTTTCCCTCCTTTCCCTCGCTATTCTGCCCAGATGGACCTGATGCGGCCGACACCGATGCTTCACGCACGCCTTTTACCCGGCCTTCGTTCGACGGCCCTTCCGCGGACGCAGTGCCAAGGTCAGTCCGGTGGCATACCATCTTTTGCCGCTTCCATGCCACCCGCGGTCGCTTCGCTTACCCCGCCTCGATGTTCTTCCCGGGTTCACGCCGGAACGTGCTGCACTCTTGCCGATGGGCGGTCGGGTCTTTTCAGATCCGCGAATGCCGCTGCTCCCTGTTTTCCCCGCCTTTTCCGCGACCGTTTTCTGTCGAAGTCGCCCCATCGTTTTTCGCTGCAAAGTTAGGGTGCCGACGGGCACGACCTGTCAGATCTTGACCAATGGCGTAGCGGCACAAATCTTCCTTTATCGAGCCTGCGGTTTGGGCCTGCGCCCCAAAATAAAGCGTATTTATGCGCTATCCTTGGTGCATCCCTCTGCTGCACCTACTTTTTAAGCACCGTAAAACTGATTTATTAACTTCTAAAAAACAATCGCAATGAAAAAGATCGAGAACAGTTTCGCAGTAACCGGATTCGTGGCAAAAGACGCTGAAATCCGCCAGTTCACCAACGCAAGCGTAGCCCGTTTCCCGCTGTCGGTAGCCCGTCAGGAGAAGAACGGCGAGGATACCAAGCGCGTGTCGGCGTTCGTCAACATGGAAGCGTGGCGTAAGAACGAGAATGCCGACTCGTTCGACGTGCTGACCAAAGGCACGCTGCTTACCGTGGAAGGCTACTTCAAGCCCGAAGAGTGGGCCGACAAGGACGGCGTGCTGCACAACCGCATCGTGATGGTCGCCGTCAGGTTCTACCCGGCCGTCGAAAAGGAGGAAGAACCTGCGGAGCCGGCAAAGACAACGAAAAAGGGCAAGAAGTAAATCCTGCCTTATCCCGACAAAGCGGCCTTCGGGCCGCTTTTATTTTGCTCATTGCGGTGTCGGTATTGCTATCACTCATTTCTGCCCTTTCTCCGACGTCATTGATTTCCCTGTGCGAAGTTAAGCCGGGCGGGAACCAGCAAGGCGCGTTCCATTTGCGGTTGACGGCCATCGACTCGCAGGCTCGCTCAGGCATGTTCAACCCAAATGCAATCGTCTGTGACTTTCCGCTTCCTCCTTGCCTTGTTCCCTTCTTTCCGGCTTGGAGTTTTGCACGTGAAATTAAATCCCCGTCGGACGAGGTGGAAACCTCCGAAGAGAGGGATGAAAAAGCAAGCCAAACGAACATTAAAATTCAGGAAGTATGAAAAAACAGATGATTTGGTCGAGCATGGACATGCTGGACGACGAGGCAAGAGAGCAGTACCAGGAATTGCAACGGGAGGTGCAGGAAGACGACACGTACACGGTCAGCGACGCCGAGTGGGCGGACGTGGTGTCCGGCTCCCTGACCGATGAACGCTTGAATCTGGATAAAAAAATCGAAGGCGTTATCATCGCGTTCGCCTCGGTGGGCACATGGAGAGGACCGCGGCAAGGGTACCAAATTCTGGGCAGCAACATTGCCGACATCCTGTACTCCCAATGCGACGACGCGGAGTGGTACGGAGACAGCTACAATATCCGGGGGCGCATGATACATCATGACGGCATGAATTACGCTTTGTACCGCATCGCCAAAGATAGAAGCGAGGCGGAACGCATCGCCGACAAGATCTATAGCGGAGAAATCGACGAAGTCGGTTTTCGCAAGAGAACACGTTCCCTCTATCCGTATGTCGCCGATATTTACGGCTGGAAGATCAGGCGCCGCAAGTTGCACGCTTGAAAGTGGCACACGTGACCTTGAAATACCGCAACCGTCCGAAGGATGTGTTGCGGTATTTTGCACTCAAATCGGGGCCATCCTCTTATACCAAACAGTCTGTCTTACGCTGTCCCGACGGCCCGGCTACCCATTCATTGCGCATACGCCTTTCCCTTTTCTATCCGCTTCGCCTTGTACCCGGTTCGCAAGCCGCTTGTTTATTCTGCGAAATTGATTGCCGGCTGCCGGCCCTGTCAAGGACCGCTTTTGGCTGGCTGGCGGAAAATCTTCCTCCCCGGACTAAACGGCGAGTGTATTTTCCGCATCCTCCTTGCCTGGCCCGGCCGTCAATCCCGCAGGCAGAAAAACAATCGGCCTTCGGTACAGGACTACCGGAGGGGAAAAAGAGAAATTTAAATCTTTATAGACATGAACGGAATGAACAAGACAGAAGGAATGACGGTAGAGGAGGTAATGCGCCGGGACAAGAGATTCAGATACATGTTGCTGGCGCGGCTGCAATCGGACTGCGAGTATTACCTCGGTTTCGGTAACAGGAGTACCGGCCGCTTGTGGGCCGGCGATGAAGCGCGGCAAATCGAGTGGATGACCCGACTTTACGACGGTTTTCCTGAAGACGAAAAACCCCGGTGGCTGACCCGTGAGGAGATTGCGGAGTATGCCAACCGGATGCTTGTGGACCGATGAACCCGAAGAGCGAGGCGGCGTAAGGGCTGTCTACCAAAAAACGCAACCGCCGTTGACAGGCGGTTGCGTTTTTCATTGTCCGACGGGGCCGAATGATACCATGCTACCCCTGACAGGACCAGCGTTTTATCCTTTTTTATTCCCCTCTTTTACTGCCTCCAGAAATACTTTGGATGGCTTGAAGGCGGGGATGGAATGGGCTGGAATAACCATCGTCGTGTTCTTCGTGATGTTGCGAGCCACTTTTTCGGCCCTCTCTTTGACGATGAAACTGCCGAACCCCCGCAAGAACACATCTTCTCCGGCGATCATCGTCTCCTTTATGTTTCTCATAAATGCTTCCACAACGGCCTCCGCTGCCGTTTTTTCTACCCCGGTCTGATGTGTGATCAGGGCAACTAACTCGGCTTTTGTCATTTCAGTTCTTGTTTTATGTGAGTTTTATGCGATAACGATATTGTCTTTTCCATGAGATGCGGCATGCGATTCCGCAGTCTAACGGTCGCGCTGATAGTCGCTTTTGCCGAATCCTCCGAGCAGAACCCTCACGATGCCGCAGAATAGATAGAATCCTGCCAATACGATAATAATATCTAACATAGCTTCCGAATTAAAGATTATACCCCATATAAAGATATGCAAAATCGGCGAAAAAGCAATACAGGGTGGCGTTCCCTTCTGTTTTCCCCCGTGTGCCGCCGGTCGGTTATTTTGTCTCGTCCTGTTGCTTTTTGACACGCGGGCCGCTGGTTCTGCCGCGGTTGAGATATACGCCGTATTTGTTGAGTACGCGCCATATTGAGCTTTTGCTGTTAAAGCCGCTCACCTCCCAGATGTCGTCGATCGAATAGCCGTTGTTGTACATATCCACGATGGTTTTTTCCCGTTCCGCCCTCGACATGGCCTTCTTCGTTACCGGTGGCTTGATGGTTTGTTGCAGTTGCATGATATGGCTGGACGACTTGCGTAACACGGCTACCTCTTCGGGCAGGGCCCCGAACATCTCCAGTACCTGGGCTGCCGTTGTATCGGGAAACAGTTCGCCCAGGGTGTCGATTTTGTCGTGGATGGATACCAGGCGCACCACCTTGATCCGGCACAGCTCGACGAGTGCGGCCAGCCCGCGCAAGTCGCGCACGGCGTTGCTGAATTTGGCCACTACCAGTTCGTCGCCTCTGCCGAGGCTTGCCATGAGTTGTTTCCACTGCGGCCGGAGCGCCTCGTGGGCGCACTCTTCCTCGACCACCTGTACACACCCGTATTGTCGCATCCATTCTTTGTCCGCATCGAGCGCGTCATAGGAATTAGCCTTGAATATGTAACCCACCTTTGCCATATCTCTATACACTGTTTAGGATAACGGACACAAAGATAAGATTTTAATTCGATAAAATCATATTCAGAGTTGAAATCCTCTGAAATCATACTCTAAAATTACTCTTTATTGCACTTGTTTTCATTGATAATCATATTGTTGAATATGATATTTGTTTTTATGTAAAATATGATTCCTATTTGCTATCTTATTGAAAATAATATATAGATTTGCGGCTAATGATATGAATTTGGGATATGAAAAATAGAAAATCATATTCAAGATGTCCGGCGCTTTTAGCCGTATTGACCGTCTGTTCGACCGTCTTGTTCCTGTTCTCTTCGTGCGGGAGCGGAAACGGCAAACCGTCGTCCGTGGGCTCGGACGATCCTGCCGACACCTACCGCGGGTACCTGTCCGAAATACGGCGCTTGGACCACCTGACGGCCAAAGAACTGGCGGGACACCTTAAACGGTGGCAGACCGTAAAGGATTCCGTTTTTGCACGCCTGCGACGGGACACGCTCGGCCTGCCTGGTTCCGATGCCTGTAAGGTGTGCGAGGGGATACACGATTCGCTCCGCATCGAGTTCTCCCGTCTGGCCTTGTCGGGGCCACGCACTTACGGGGAGCTGCTCATGCTCAAGGAGCGGCTCTCGCCCTACGCCGCGGACGAGGAGCTGCGCCGCGCGGCCGAAACGGTTCGCCCGTTTTTCGCCTCTCTGGACGGCCATCCGGCCTGTCGTGACGACAGGCGACAGGTGCTTTCGACCTACCGGGCGCTGCTCGCCGAAAGCATCCGCGACGGCATCCACAGCCGCGATGACCTGACCGCCTACATCGCAAGAGAAGATGCCGTCTTTCGGGGCTTCCTCACGCATCTGCACGAGCTCGGAAGCTCGGACGTGGCCGACATCGCATGCGATACCGAACGCTGCTGCTCGCAGGTCTTCCTCGCCGCCGGGCGCGGCGAGATCGCCTGGCGGGATGCCATGCTCTTTCTGGCGATGCGCACGGGCCGCCGGCTGATACAGAACGCCCATACCTGCATCGACGACATCCGGAACCGGCGGGTCAAAACGCCGCAGCAGGCGTGTGCCTACATCTGGATGCTCCTCCAGCCCTATGCTTCCATGGACGGCCTTTGCCTCGCGCTGCTCTCTCCGCAAGAGCGCGAGCGCCTCGACGAGATCGCCGCGCAGACCTCGGCCGCGTTCGAGGCGTTGGGCTCAATTCTGCAATCGACGGGCGACCGACAAGACGAATTGCCCGGAATGCTCATGGAGGCATTTATTCACACGCTGTAAACCTCATTCGCAATGAATATGCTACGACACTTTTATAACGACTTCATGGCGCTCGTTCCGCTGCAACTGCCGCAGTTGATCGACGTGACGACGATGGAAAAGCCGCAGTTCTACGGCGATTACGTGCTGCTTACCTTCCCGCTCCGGGACTCTTACGACCTGGAGGAGGTCATGGATATGTTCGAGGATGACATGGAGCTCATCACGCTCTACCACCATATCCCCATGCGTGTCGGCGAGTTCGGCTATAGTACGTGCGCCTATTCCAATCCCGCCTTCGGACAGATGTTCAAGATGAACGCCCGGACGGAAGAGGACGGCAAGGTGCATGTCGTCGTCGCCACCGTTTACGATTCGCTGGAGCTGATGTACGGCGATCTGTGCCTCGACCTCGAACTCCATGCCCGCAGCGGCACGTTCAAGTACAAGAAGATCAAGGAGGAAGTACTGATGGATTTCCTGTAAACGACCGAGCCATGCGAAACACGTTGTACCGACAGATGGTCTACTGGATCAACATGTACCGAACATGGATAAAGGTTGCCGACGATAACCTCTACAAGGAGCATATCATTTCAAGAAGCGACCGTACCGATTACGTCGTTTCCCGCACGCTGGTGCTCCGGGCGTTCAAAGCGAACGGTCAGTACGCCGAGGGTACGACCTGGGAGATCCCCGAACACGAACTGGACAGGGCGCTGGCCACCCACCGCAAGCAGGACGCTTCGTTCCGGCAGCGCATCAAGAAGGCGGCCATGTACCTTTCCCCCGCGGATGCCGAGGCCATTATCCGCTTGGCGACCTACGGTATTGTCCGCCTGGAACTCGTGATACCGCCCGTTCCCGTGCGTGAAAAACCCTACTACCTATGATGTGGATTGCCGTACACCTCGCCTTTGCCGCACTGCCTTTTGTGCTTACAGCGGCATTGTATAGCAGGAAGCGCCGCTTTCCGGCAGGAGAGGGCGACGCCCGGGCACGCGACGCCAAGGCCCGTAAATTCTACGCGCAGCTCTTGCTCGTCCTGCTGCTCCTGTACCACTATGCCTATACGAACGGACACCCCAGCGGCTTCGGCGTCCTGCTCTCTACCGGAGCGTGTGCCGCATTGTTCTCCTCCCGGCGGACGGACCGGTGGCTGCGCGGTTTGTCCGGCCGGCCGCGGGCCTTTGCCGAGCTCGCGCTCGCGGCCGTGGCTATCGGCTTCGTGCCCGGTCTGTACCCCGTGGCCGTTACTGCCGCCTACTGCCTTTTGGCAGCTCTGTTCTATCCCTCCGCTCGGGCCATGTCCGAATGCGACGGCAAGGAGGTGGAGCCCGGACGGGCGGAGCCTCCCGCAACATCTGCCGTGCCCCATCGCTACGATCATCGCGCAGGGTTGCCGCATGATGCGGACGGCGGCAGCTCCGACATATCCGCACACGATTATCATCAATAATATCGACGAATATGGAAAACAAGAAAAGAATGCCGGCCACGGTGCTGGCACAAATGGAGGTTTTCGACTACCTCAAGGAAAAAGTCGGCGAACGAAAGACGAGAACGGAAGCCTACTGCGACCTGTTGGACAAGGCGATGGCAGGATTCGTCTCTTCGTATTTGAGGCGCCAGGATTATGAACTCCGGCCCTGCCAGTGCCATGTTACCGTTTCCGACCTGGCTGTGGAGTGGCGCTGGCACCGCGCTACCGTCCGTTCCTTTCTGGACACGCTGGAGTCGTTTGGTCTGCTGACGCGCATCCGTCTTCCCAAGAGCGTGGTCATTACCATGGCCGTGCAGTCCGGACAGCCTGCTCCGGCGGACGATGTACAGTCCGTATCCGGCCTTGCCGCGCAACTGCGGGAGGTACTGTCCGATTGGGTGGTCGGCTATGCGGACTCCTCCGCGACCGGCTCGGCGTGCGGACAGCTCGTCCGTAGCGCGATGACCGCATCCGGCGTCCGCGTCGATCCGGATAAGGCGTCGAAAGACGACGATCCGCTGGCGGTCGGAATCCATGCGACGGCTATGGGGTGTATCGCCCTGGCTGCCATGCAGCGCGTGCTGCGCCGGTCGAGGTTCGACGATCGTCTGGAGTTCATGGATTTCTTCCGTCTCGATCTCGGCGGGGAGTGGTCGTCGCTCATCGAGACCTCCAAGGTGCTTGCGGGGCTCATTCTCGATGCCGAAGCGGACGGGACGACCACAGAGCCGGACGCAACGCAAGAGGGCCTCAAATCGTTCCGCAAGTCCTTTCTGGCGCTTGCGGCACACGTACTGGAGGAGGCGGATTGACCCGAAGGCCGGAAACGGAGTTTGTATAACCCCGACAATCCGCCCCTGTTCCGGCCAGGCATTCTGCCGGTTGTAGCGGGCACGCGGGCTTGCCCGCCTGCCACCAAACGAAGGGTGGGGTAGCTCAATACCCCTACCGGCTGACGCCGGCGGGAGCGGTGTCCGGACAAGCAGCAAGCTGGGACACGGCGGATTGTCCGAATCAACGCGAAAAAGTATGGCAAAAGCAAAACAGGTACTCGATGTCCGGGTATCGAAAGGCATCACGACATCGCAGAGCAACGAACATCAGCGCCGTTGGACGGAGAAGGGATGGGAACAGGCGCTCGAAAAGGGCAATTACGACCCCAGCCGGGAACATCTGAACTTCGAGATCGTGTCCGGCAAGGTCCGTCCCGTCGACAAAAGCCGCAGTATTCCTGAACGGATGGCTGAAATATTGGACCGGCGCGGGATCAAGGACCCCAACGAGGGGCTGGACGAACCGAAATACCGCACGGTGGTCAATATCATCTTCGGCGGTTCCCGGGACCGCATGCGCGAACTGGCGTTCGGTTCGCAGAAGGTAAATTTCGATAAGGGGGCGGACAATTCCGACGTCGAGCGGAAGCGCGACATCGAACGCTGGGCGAAGGATGTCTATGCGTTTGTCAGCGGCAGATACGGCGAGCAGAACATCGCCGCCTTCATTGTACACCTCGATGAAATAAACCCGCATGTACACTGTACGCTGCTGCCGATCAAAGACGGCCGCTTTGCATACAAGGAGATATTCGCCGGAAAGGACAAGTACGAGTTCAGCCAGCGGATGAAACAGCTTCATACAGATTTTTTCACCGAAGTCAATACGAAGTGGGGGATGTCGCGGGGACGGAGCGTTTCCGAAACGGGCGCCCGGCATCTCACGACCGAGGAGTACCGCCGTATGCTTTCGGAGGAGTGTACGACCTTTGAGGAGAATATCGATCGCCATCGAAAGGTGCTTTTCTCCATCCAGTCGGACATCCGGCTGGCAGAGCGCCGGGTCAAGGGACTTACCACGATGGTCGATAACCTCGAAAAGTCGAAGGCTGAAAAGCAGGCGCAGCTATCGGCAGCCGAACGCGATCTGGCAGCCAACAGCGACGATGCGGCGGAGCTGGAGATGCTGATCGAGTCGTTGCAAAAGGAGCTGCAAGGTATCGACAGACAACTGGCCGACAAGCAGGGTAAACTACAGGCAGCCGACCGGCAACTCGCCGACCTCAAAGAGAACATGGATGCCGTCCAGCAACGCACGGAGGAGCTCCGGGCGGAAGCCTACCGGTACTCGCGAGATGTCCACTCCAAAGTGGACACGCTGCTCAAAGACGCCCTGCTGGAAGGTCTGGTCGGCGAATACCGGAACCTGTCGGCACGGCTGGACGCTCCGCAGCGGCAACTGTTCGACGACACGCTCGTACAGGCAATCGCGGAACAGGGCGCGGAGGTCATGCACTGCGCGACGATGCTCTTCCTCGGGATGGTCGACGATGCCACTACATTTGCCGAAACGCACGGCGGCGGAAGTGGCGGAAGCGACCTTAAGTGGGGGCGCGACGAAGACGAGGACAACCGCGCATGGGCACTCCGCTGCATGAGGATGGCCAGCCGCATGATGCGCCCGGCCATCGGCAAAAAGCCCAAGCGATAAACGGCATCATCTCCCGCAACGAATGAAAGTATAACAGGTAAAACGATTGGATAATGACAAAACGCATCATCTTTATCTTCGCGGCGCTCTGCTCGTTGCAGGCCCGCGCGAGTGTCCGGCCCGCACAGGCTGACACTGTACGGTACACATCCTTCACCGATGCCGCAGAGCTGCTCCAGCCGGTGCAGCCCACCCATCTCGACGGCGTGATTCTTCCGATGCGCGGAAGCGGCAACTGGTTTGTCGGTATCGCCGGAGGCTCGACCGCCTTTCTCGGTACGCTGCTCGGCTGCGAGGACCTGTTCGGACGCATCGAAACATCGTACAGCCTCGCCGTCGGCAAGTGGTTCACGCCCTCGGTCGGCGCACGGATCAATTACAGCGGATCGCGCTTCAAGGACGCCCGGTTGTCCACACAGAGGTACCACTATGTCCATGCGGATCTGCTGTGGAATGTTCTCGGCCGCGGGTATGCCCGGCAGGAGCAGGTGCGCTGGGGGCTCGTTCCCTTTGCGGGCATCGGCCTGCTGCATCATGCTACGAACGGGCACAACCCGTTTGCGGTCTCCTACGGCGTACAGGGGCAGTACCGCATCTCCCGAAGGGTAAGCGCCGTCGCGGAACTCTCCGGCACGACCACCTTTCAGGACTTCGACGGCTACGGCCGCGCCAACCGTTTGGGCGACCACATGCTGTCGCTGACCGCCGGATTCACGTTCCATATCGGCAAGACCGGCTGGAAGCGGGCCGTGGACGCTGCACCCTATATCCGCCGCAGCGAACGGCTTGCGGAGTATGTGGATTTCCTGTCGGAGGAGAACCGACGCTATGCGGGCCGGCACGACTGCGACCGGCGGACGCTGGCCGAGCTGAAGAAGATACTGGAGATCGAGGGCCTGCTCGACGCTTACGGGCATATCCTGCAAGAGGACGGCGAGGTCGGCAAAGATTACCCTGTGAACAATTACAGCGGGCTGAACTCGCTGCGTGCGCGGCTGAAGAACCGGCAGTGGGACGGAACGTCGCCCCTCGATACGACGGAGGTTCGGCCCGGCGGCGGGTCGGTTTCCGTGCGTGTGGAGGCCGGTAGTGCGAATTCCCGGTACGGGTGTAATGCCCGCCGCGACTCCCTTACTGCGGATTCCGTCGCTTTCCGGCCGGCCGGCGGCGAATGTATCGGCGCTCCCGTCTATTTCTTTTTCAGCCTCAATACGGCCCGTTTGACAGACCCCTCCCAGTTGGTCAATCTCGACGAACTGGTACGAGTTGCAACGAAATACGGTCTGACGGTGAAGGTTACGGGAGCGGCCGACAGTGCGACCGGAACAGTCGGTATCAACGACGCCCTGAGTGTTTCGAGAGCAGACTATATAGCCTCGGAGCTGAACAAGCGGGGATTACCGTCCGACAGGATCACCAAGACCGGTGAAGGCGGCATTTCCGATTACGTTCCTACGGAAGCCAACCGGCACTCGAAGGTAGAACTGTTCTTCGACAAATTGGAAAAAACGGAGATTCATCCGTAAGCGGATAAAAAAGAGAGTATCGATGTCGATACTCTCTTTTTTAGTAGATGTTGTATTCCGGATTTTTTAAGCAGGATATCAGTTGCCCGGTTTGAGATTTTTGTCGTAATCCCAGAAGAATTTTGCCTGTATAGGGGTGTTGTGGACCACTTTCAACTTGCCGCTATTCAGGCTGTGGATTACTTTTCTATCTTCTTCCGTCAACTTGAAATCAAATTGTATAAGAATAAAGCAATGAATTTTAACCTATTTCAGAGCAGGGATTCAAGGCGTTTCTTCTCGAGAGTCTCGGTCCTTCCGGAATTGAAATATATTTTCATCTGTCGATTGCGGGACGGAGTAGTCCCGGCTGTTATTTTGCTGTCTGAATAAATACGCCCTTTTCCTGTTCTGCAGGGACAGAAAAAGGGCGCAGGAATAAAGGTTTATCCCTTGATCATAATAAGCAGCATCTTGAATGCCTTCACGGCATGTACCGAATGGGGTACGTTTGCCGGCATGATGAGCATCTGACCCTCCGTAAGACGATAAACGTCCTCTGCGATGTGAATTTCCGCCTCCCCGTCCAGTATCTGACATACGGCGTCGAAAGGCGCGGTATGCTCGCTCAGTTGCTGTCCCTCGTCGAACGAGAAAAGCGTGAGGTTACCCGCCCGGTTATGGATGAACTCTTGACTTACGATACTGCCTTCGGCATACTCGATTTTTTCTTTGGGCGAAAACGGCCCTTTCATCAATTCCAATTTTTTCATCTCGATACATTAAATGTAATAAATCACAAAATAATAAATCCCTGCCAAAATGAACGCGACCGCAACGATCAGGTTCAACCATTTCTGGAACTGGTTTACCCGGTTGTAGAATCGCCCCAGGCTCGACATGCCGAAGGCTACGATCCAGGCGATGAGCACCACCAGAATTCCCGAGGCCACGGCGAATACAACCGGATAGAGGTAGCCTCCCGGCTCCAGCGCCGCCATCGGCAACAGCATACCGAAATAAAATACGCCGCTGATGGGACAAAAGGCCAGCGCGAACAGCAGCCCCAGCACGAACGCTCCGAAACTGCCCCGCAGACGCTTGCTGCTCTCCGAAGCTCGGAAACCGAACTTGCCGAAAGGGAACTTACTGCCCAGCAGCAGGAATACCCCATAGACGATCAGCGTCGGAGCGAGAATGTACCCGCCATAGTCGCTGACGAGGCTCTGAACAAAAAACGTGCTGGCCCCTTTCTTCAAAACGGGAATACAGATCAGTCCCAGCACCGTATAGGATACGATGCGCCCCAGAGTATAGAACAGTCCGTTTGCGAACACACGCCTGCCGCCGCTCATATCCCGGCCGATGTATCCGAGGACCATGACGTTGGTCGTGAAAGTACAGGGACTCACCGATGTCAGTATACCCAGCAGGAACGCCGTGAGAACCGGCAGATTGCAATTATCGAGTAAAGAATTTACGAATTGCTCCATCGCACGGGCTTATTCTTTCAACAGCTTCCCGATATCTTCGGCCAACTGCTTGCGGAACTTTTCGGTATTCGTCCGTGCATTTTCGATGGCGAACTTGGAAATGTTACGGACCGTTTCCTTATCACCGGCATCGTGACGGATCAGCAACAGCGAAGTCCAGGCTATCTCATATTTCTTGGCTTCGTCCTTGCCTTCGGGTTTCGAAAAATCCACGACCCGGTAAGAGACGTTCTTCCCGTCGGCGGCAAGTTCCTCCGCCACCTCCTGCGAATTTTTCTTGATAGCCTGACAGGTCTGGCACTGTTTCACTCCATGGAACACGACGACCTCTACGGCCGGTTTGTCGTGCTTCGCCTCGTTTTGAGCCCGGACAACTCCGTTGCCGAACATGAGGGCTGCCAGAAGAGGCAGCATGATTTTTACGGTTTTCATTTTTCGTCTTCTTTTAATTGGTTATCGATACTTTTTCAATATTTCCTTGATTTCGTCCACCGACAGGTCGCGGCCGAAGGATACGGCCTTTTCGTCGATGATGAGCGCCGGCATCTGCAGCACCTCGTACTGCAATGCCTTCGTGATGTCGTGAATGAACTCCACCTCCAGATCCAACCCCAGTTCGTCGACTGCGATCCGGGCGTTGTCGTACATCTGGCTGCATGAAGAGCATCCTCCTCCCAATACTTTTATTTCCATTTCTTCCGTGTTTATGTGTATGAATTGAATTTGATTGTTTTCTGTTAAAAAACGGTGAACAGCGACACCCGGAACCAGACCGAGTCGTGCCGGTCCGGCGTCCGGCTGATCGTATGCTGCGACGTCGATGGTACGGCCTGCTCGTAGCGGGAAAGATCGTAGACGGCCTCCGGAATACGGTTGCCCCGTCCGCAAAGCATCTGCCCCCGCAGACCGAACGTTCCGAACCGGAAATGCCTTGCCACGGTCAGTTCCGCCGTATACAGCTCCGCCGTATTGGCATAGTAGGCATAAGTCGTGAACGCATGCTGGAATTCCGTGTTTTTTTCCAGGTCGACTCCGACCTCATAGCGGCTCTCGGGAACTGTCCGGTGGCTCCAGCAACCGCGCAACTCCACATCGAACTTCTCCCCGGAATACCGGGCTCCGATTCCGAGGGAGGGGGTCAGCAACACGTTGCGGATCAGGTAATCGTGGTCCTTGTAGGTCTCCTCGCGCATCATATAGCCGACGCCTCCGAGCAGCGACACGGTATAGTGCCGTCCCAGAAAACGGGAAACCTTGAGTTCCGCACTTCCGTCCAGACGCTTCATCCCATAGCGGTTCTGTTCTCCGATCTTGCGGAAATCGTACACGTCCACACCGTCCTGAGACGACGAAATATAACGTTCGAAGATATTTTCCGTTCCCTTTTTATCCTCATAAGCGGCCTTCACCAAAAATTCCGCTCCCCACCGACGGTCATTCCACAATATGCCCAGATCGGCATCGAAAGTATTGGCCGGAGCCCGGTAGAGATTCACCTTATAATTGTTCTCTTCCGTCTTCATCGTTTCACGGCCGTATCCCAGCAACAGATTCAGGCGCAACGCCCGCGAAGGGTCGGAATTGAACGTCAGATTCACGCCGTAAGCGTTGATATGCTGCCGTTGTTCCATGGAATTGAAAATCGGGCTGAAAATGTAGTCGAACATACCGAACCCGTATTCGATGAAGAAACCGGCGAACTGTCCGGTCCGGAAGTGTTTGACATCCGCATGCTGGCGATGGTGCATGAATTCCGCGTTCAGGGCTATGACATGGCGGCGGAATGCATAGGCGGCACCGGCCTTGAACGTAAGCCACGTGGAGATATCCTCTATACGGGGATCGTTCTGGCGGAATGCGAAATCGCCCGTATATTCCCCCGACATGCCCAGATCGAACCGCCCGAGCCGGAACGAGTACCCGCACATCAGATCGTACTTTTCATAACGGAAGTCGCCGCCCGTCGAATCGGCAACAATGTAAGGCCAGTACAGTCCGGGATTGCGCAGTGCGCTCCAACCGACGTTGTCGTTTCCTCCTGCCGTAAATCCGATCCGGGCGAAGAACGTCGCCCGGTCGCCCTGCTTGTATCCGTCCGCCCGGACAGAAAAATCGCGGAACTCCTGCCCCTCGTAAGGCAGATAATCCCCTTCCTGTCGTCCGGAAGCCCCGTCCGCAGCGATGAAGATCGTACCGGGCTTCTCTCTGACGAACCCGGGATTTTCGGCCGAAAAGTAGCGCCGCTCGCCGACCATGCGGTGTATCAGGGCCGGATTTCTCAGATAAGCGTCCCGCATGTCCGTCCCGGGCCGCAACGAACGGTTCTCGAACTCGGTCTGCAACGGGGAATTCGACGCCGTCGAGGTCAGCCTCTCCTGCCCCCTGACGGAAGGAACGCTACACAGGCTGCATAGGAGCGCAGCGACGATTCCCGGTGTGAAATATGTGTGTCTTAAAGGCATCCTCAGTGTATATTAAAAACTGAATGTCATCTCGGCCCCGAAGAACGATTTCTGCCATACGCGCACGTTCTGGTTGTAGCGGTTCTTATACAGGGGATTGATGTCCAGAATATTGTTCACGAAAAACGAGGCGCGTATCATCCGGCTGAACTCTTTGGTCACCTTGAAATTAACCGTCAGCGATACGGGCAGCGTTTCGCTGAAATCCTCCTTATAGATATGATAGTGCCGCCACACCGTATGTCCGTCCTTAATCGACTGCAGTATCCGGTCGTCCACGGTATGCATCCGACCGTCCGTATCGAAATAGGCGGAAGGGTATTCATCTCCGTTGATACGCATCTCTTCATTCAGCCAGATGAACTGGAAGAAGGTAGTGAAAATCATTTTATAGCGCGGAATATTCGTGTTGAACCAAAGGTTCGTATTGAAAATCCGCTGGCGGGTGATATCCTGACGCCGGTAAATTCCCACGTACGGTTGCGGACGGTCGTCGTCCCTGAAGGCAGGATGGTACTGCAACGGAGCGCCCGAAGAGTAACGCGTATCATAATATGCGCCGTTGATCTCCACCGTCGTGGACAGAGGGATGATTTTCGGGAAGCGCAGCAGGTACTCCAGACCTTTTTTCTCGACCTTCATGCTGTTGCGTACGATGTCCATATCCACGAACGTGGCATACGGGTCCGCCACATAATCCTCCTTTTCCGGCCGGCGGCCGACGATCGGCTGTCCGTCGATCGGATCGACATAGCGTGTGTAACGTACGGGAGAATACTCGGCGACGCTTTCGAATCCCCGGTCGGAGTGCTCCTTGAAAAAAGTCAGGGACAGGGAGTAGCCTTCGTATTCCACATCCCATCCCGCTTCGTATTTCGTATTCCGGTTCGGACGCAGGCTATTGTTCGTGACATCGTAGATTTTCGTATAGGTGATCAGATGGTTGAACGGATCGTCCTGCTTGGTATAAGCGTTCAACACGATCATATCTTTGTAGACCCTGTCCGGGTAGATGTAATCGAGCGTAGGCAGCTTGTTCTCCTGTCCGAACCCGAAGCGGAACATATTGCGTAACGATTTGCCGCCGGCAAGATCGATATTGAACGACAACGCCGCATTGATACGGGGTTCGACCTGCAACTTTCTCAATTCGGTATATTTCGTGTCTAAATTGAACATCTGCGTAAACCGGACCCCGGCGTTCAGCTCGAAATCGAACCAGCGGTTCGAATGCTTCAGTTGTTCTTCCGCATAGGCTGCGCCGACCGACAGTGCGGGAATGCTTCGGTTGGGCACCGGACGCACGTATTCGTTGTTCCCCGGATAGGGCGGCCGGGTCATGTCGACCATAACGCCCTCCCCATAGTTCTTGGTCCGCTTCCATGAAAGACCGTATATCACCTTGTGGCGGAAAGAACGCGTCTCGAAAAGAGATTCGGCATTCAGTTGCGTAAGCAGCGACAACGGCTTGTTCTCGATCTGGAAGGGACTGTAATAGGTAGAAGGAAGGTATATGCCCTCCGATTCGCCCTCCTCTGTCGCCAGCGGGGACGGAAGCGGCGTCCCGGTCTGCACGAGGCGATTGCGGTCTATCAGGTCGTAGGTATAGTCCGCCGAAGCGATGAACTCGACATTATCGACGATCTTCCCCAGATCGTACATTTGCGCCTTGAATGAAGCGCCGGTCCTCGAATACTTGTTTCGGAACGACTCGTTGTAATCCTGCGTCAGCTCGTCCTCCTTAGCCTGGTTCAGCGTATAGACCTCGGACAGTTTGAAAAAGAGGAATAGCGTCTTGTCCCCCACATCGACGGAATTGTTATAGGTGACCTGGCCCGTCAGGCGGCTGTATTTGCTCATAGGGTCGCGGCGGTCGTCGTAAACCGAAGTATAGTCGATTCCGGTATGCAGATAACCCATCTTCGGCGAAATGCGGAACCCCTTGCCCAGATAGATCAGCTTGGTAAGCGGATCGACCTTCATGCGAAGCTGTGCGGGAGTAATGCCTATCTTCGAGGTCGTCTGAATGACGCCCGACGAGAGGTTTCCCAGTTTGGCCGAGGAAATGCCCTTGACGATCTCTATTTTGCGGATATGGTCGGTCGAAAGCGTTTTCAGATCGATGCCCCTGTTCATGCCGAGCCGGTCGCTGTATTCGTCGGTAGACAACCCCGGGATAGAAGCCCGAAAGCCGTCGTTATCCTGAGGGATGCCGTCCATGACGACTGCCATACCCAGCGACGTATTGTCGTCGCTGCCCGACTGACGCAGCGATATGCGGTTGAAACCGGTGGCACTCGACTCCCGGAACAATCCGCCCGGGATCAACGACAGCACGTCGGCTACCGACGTGGGCTGGATATGCTCCAACGCCTGTTGGTTGATGACGGCCGTAGAGCCTTGGTTTTTCTTATAATCCGCCATGACGACCACCTCCGCGAGCTCGTACGATTGTTCTTCGAGTACGATCACCAAGGGTTCCGGGCTACCGGCCTTCACCTTGACCTCCTTGTCGACATGGTTCAGGTACGAAACATTCAACGTATATTCCGTTCCCTTCGTTCCCGTAAACCGAAACTTTCCCTCGAGGTCCGTCGAGACTCCCGTTCCGAGTTCGGCGATGAACATCGTGGCGAAACTCAGCGGCTTGCCGTCCGAGTCCCGGACGACACCCTCCACAGTGGCTTTATCCGTCTGCGCGAAGAGTGCGGAGCATAGACCCGATATAAAAAAGGCTATGAATATCAGTTTCTTCATTTATCCCCTCGTCATTCCATTCCGGTCTCCGTATACGGACCTGCCCCGTTATCTGGGACCGGAATTACAGAATTGTCAGAGCACCCCCGGGAGTTTCCCGGACGAGCCCTGACAAATCCATTCTCCGGTGATTATTCGTTTCTCCAGCCTTCCGGGTAACCCTTGAAGTCGCTGCGGTGTTCGATCTTCACATCCACGCTCGAATCGTTGGTATCCTGGAACTTCCCGTCGGTACCTTTCACGCGGTACATGAACGTGTTGTGGTGACAGCCTTCGATCGTAGCCTGGACATAGCTTTTGTCGACGGTCACAGGCAGCGACTTGGAAGTGTAATTACCCCAGTAAGGAGTGGTTGCAGAGGTCGTTTCGATGGCATCCACGATCAGGTTCGTAGGAACCTTGTAACCCTGATATTCCTGAATGGCGGCATCCTTTTTCGGACGGTCGTTGTAGGTAAACCCGTTCTGGCTCTTGAACGAACTCCACTCGATACCGCTGGCGTCGAACAGGAACAGCGGACGGATACCATAAGGATGCATCCATGCCGTGACGCCGCCCGGCATGCTGTTGGCGACTTTCGTCAGGTTGGGAACTTTCGGATTGTCCACGGCCGAACCGGACATGGCTGCGTCGTTATCGGCGAGTTCGAAATCGGCACCCGAAAGGTCGACCGGAATGCCGGTGTCTTTCTCCGGATTGGGCGTGTAGCTTTCCGTGTGGTTCTGCGCCTGCGAAGCGATGACGTAAACTTCGCCCGGTGCGAGTGTATAATTCTGTCCGGCCGGTATCTGGTAAATATTGGCAGCCACCACGTAATCCGGCAGAAGCGAGGTCAGGTCCGAGCATGGCAGCGTATTCATATTCGAAGCCTGTGCGAGTGCCAGTCCGCTGACGTTGATCTCACGGTCCGAATTGTTCGCAATGACGATATACTGGTCGGGGTGCATCATCGTGCCGCCGTAGGTGCCGCCGTTATAGAACAGCTCGGAAAGAACGATGCCGTCCATATTGCCCGTATAGTGTACCGAGAGGTTCTCCACGTCGACGCTTACCGTGGTACTCTGGCCGTATTGCGCCATACCCGTCGTACCGAAATATTCCTTGCCGTTCTCCTTGCCGCGGATCTCGATTCCGTAACTGCCGATATCGAGGTTGAATGTCGCGGAACCGGAGGCATCCAGAGATTCCGTCATGGTCTTCCCGTCACGCTCCGAGGATACGGTTACGGTGAACTGAGAATAGTCCGAAACCTTGTCCTCCGTAGTCGGAGCAACAGCCTGAACTTTCAGGTCGATCTTCCCTGACGGTCCGTCATCATCCTTGCTGCAAGAGGCGAAGGCCAGCAGGGTTGCGGCCACCGTCATTAGTTTGATTGTAAAATGTTTCATATTTTAACGATTATATTTGAAAAGGTTAAACGGTCGGAAAATAAGATTAGGTGTTTTTTTATTCGACTGCAAATTTACAGCAATCTCCCCCCCCCCTCGCAATCCCCACATTTTGGTATTTTGGATTGAGATTATAATCCATAAATGGTATCCGAAGACAGTGCTGTCAGAGGAATGTGCGGGAAAGAGATATGCGAAATATTATTCGAAGTGTCCGATCTGTATTTTCTCTATTCTCCCGAAGGGCCGGATAGGGTAAAGGAAGTCGTTTCGATATATAATATCGGAAGGAAGAACGGTAAAACGGAATGCCATCGTCTAACCGGGGAGAGTGCTCATTTTATCCCTATACTGCAAATCCGGCAGAATCATGAACTGTCAGTTGCGCCATATCCCGTATTCGGGGCGTAAAAGCAAACATTTCCTGCGGATCTCTGAAATTACGTTCCGGCGGAAATATCTCCTGCGGCCATTTCTAAGCCTCACGCGCTCCGCTCCGTTTCTATACCTGCCGGACGCTGTTTTTACTTTTTTAAGCTAAATTTTTGCCGCATAGTTTCCAAAATAGGCAACTTTGGATTTTCTTTGTGAAATCGAGAGACTATGAATATGGAAATCAACAATATCGGAGTTTTGATCCGCCGTGAACGGACCCGTTGCAGAATGACACAGGAGAAACTGGGCGAAAGAGTCGGCGTCGGTGTGCTTGCAGGTGGCGGTTCCCGTAGACCGGCGCTTAATCGGTTACATTGTGGCCAATATAGGCGAATTTGCACGTACGCATGGCATGACGGTGCGCGAAGCCGGCAACTACCTGAACCGCTACAAGGGGTTGGACTTTCTCGCCGAACACTACGAGGCTGAGCACCTGTCGGCGACAGCGTACAGGATTTGACCCGTGTGTGTTACAATAACGGCGGAGGTATGAGATGAAACTCTACCACGGATCGAACACTGAAGATGGGCCGGATTATGTAATCCGGTAGTATGATGAAAGAAAGGTCGAAAAACTGGATGAACAATTCGCGGAATGCGTAAAGTGGCGGATAGCCGTTCGTATCTTTTCCCGTCTTTTTCCGCTGTTTGCGGTTCGGTTGCTTTTGTAGGTCCGTAAATCGTTCCGGCTATGGGGTAGGGGGACCGCAAACCGTCCGAATATCCTGCTTCGGACGATTTGCGTTGATGAATATATCTTGTTATTCCGCCAAGAGTGCGGTATTGGCCATATCGCGCACGATCACGCCTTCGTCGAACACCTCGTAGGCGAATACCCAGTCTTTTTCGAATACGGCGCAGTGGTAACCCAGTGTCCGCCACTTTTTGAAACGGCACAAGGGATGATCGACCCGTTTCGCAAAATCCATGACGAACTGTTCCATCCTGCGGATTCGCTTTTCAGTCGCTTCTTCAGACAGGTGTAATTCGTTTATGAGATAATCGTTTACCTCTTTAATCTTACCCCACAGATGTTCGGATACGATAACCTCACGCATGGTCGAAATGCTCTTTAGCCTGTCGGCTCATTTCGTCGAAAAATTCAGCGGCAGGACGGCCATTGCATTCTGCCACGGCTTCCCGGAACCCCTTCTTTTTTTTCTCGTCCATGACAGTCACGCTCTTGTGTCCCCGGATCAGCTCCAGCAGCCACTTTCCTTCGGGCGTATTGTCTTCGATCATTATATGTGTCATAGCGGTCAGGTATTTAATTCGTCGTAAGGCTATCCTCTTGTTCGGCAAAGATAATAAATTCCGGGATATAACCGAAAAGTCCGTATCGCCGGCGTATCCCTTGATACCTATATAACGAATCCCGTACCGGAAACGGTATGCACGTTCGTATCTTTTCCTGCTGTTTGCGCCCCCGGTTGCTTTTATAGCTCACCCTGTGGACGGCTTGGACCGCCGCCCCTTCCGTTTATATACCTGCCGGACGACGCCCGATATACCGAGTATAACCCTCTCGTTGTCTCGACTTTCGCCGCCGGGTTCGTTTTCGTGTGCAAAGGTACGGTGGACGAACACGGTTCAAGGACCGCTGCCGTTACCTGTAATGAAATTTGACGCAAACTTTCCGGAATCCGGGATTCCGGCCTTTCATAAAATTTCCTTCCGTTTCCTTGCCCGTCGTTCTCGCATCCCCCGTCCGACTCCGCACGTGAAAACATCCCCTTCGGGCGAAGTCGGAAGACATCGAACGGAGGGAAAGAAAAAACGGAAACGATGACAACAACAGAACAGATTACCAATGTGGCCACTGCTTTGGGCTGGAGTGTGGAAACGGACGCCAGTCGTCCCGGCTTCACGGAGTTCGAGTTCCGGCAGTACACGCCCGCAGGACAGGACTTCGGCTTCAGCGTCGAAATGCGGAACGGCGATCCCGACAGCCTCCTGCAAGAGCTGGAAAAGTATTACGAGGCTTACGACTCCGACTATGAAGCCTATCTGTGGATCGGCACGGACGGGCACGGCAAGAACGGCGCCCCTTACCACATCAAAGACATCGTGAGCGATATGGAAGCGGCCGAGGCAATGATCGACACGCTTTATGAAACCCTGAAAACAGCATTGAAATGAGTACGAAACGAAGTTACAAAGCGGAATTTCTGCGTTGGAAGGCAGAAGTGGAGAAAAAACACGGCAAGATGATTTACGACCGTCTTTCGGAGGTCATCGACACGGACGACGACCTGGCCGTCGGCGACACGGTTCTCTTTACAAACGATTATGGAGTGACGTTCGGCCCCCACGAAGTGCTGGGGTTTTGCCGTCCGGACAGTTTCCTTTGTCCGCACCGTTACCCCGAGGACGAGGATTGCGGCATCGTCTTTTCAGACAACGACGCCTATTGGTTCCCCGACCGCCCCGGCCAACTGACGTTGGTACAGAAAGGAGGTGCCGACGTATGAAAGCGATGACGGACGGGGCGATCCTCGCACGGCTCTGCGGCAATGTGACCGCAGGCCGTTTCGACTGGCGCAAATACTGTACTCCGCAGACCTATTTCGGTCGTGAAGTTTGCGTCACGCCGCTGCTCTGTTCCTACGGACAGATAGGCTATGCCGTTCATTTCCCTTATTCCGATATGCCGGAAGTGGAGTACGACTGGGAACTGAACAGCCTTACCATCGACGGCGAGGAGTGGCGAATTTATTTACAGAACACACGATAACGGACAAATTGGATTATGGCACAGAGTTTTTATACCAAATGGCAATATGTCTTCCTTGCGGACGCAGGGTGTTATGTCTCGAGAGAATACCGGAATTTCCAGACGGCGCTCGTCCGTGAAATATCCAAATATGCCAAAGCCGTGGATGCGGCGGTCGTAGCCAAGACCAAGGGGCATTACTTTACGAGCTGTTTTGTCGAGCGCAACGGCAAATTCGTTTACATAAACCATTCCTCCGGATTGTCCCGGAGGATTGGCTCGGTCAGAATAGAACTCGATTCGTTCCTGATCCGCACGGCCCGGCATGCCGAGGACTATACCGGCGGCACCAATCAATATTGCGATCTGTTGCGGTTGCAGTCCATGATCGACCGACTGCTGGCCTGACGCTCCTTCCGGTTCCGGCCCGTCAGGCCGTGACGGCAGACAGACGCGCGGGGAGCGGTTTATGCACAAGCCGCTCCCCGTCCCTTTTTTCTCTGGTCGCCATCCTTTTGTATTCCGCCCAAAAACCTCGAATCGTAGAAAAACGACAAAAACAACCCGTATTTGCATTGGAAAAGCGGCAGGAGGGGCCGGCAAGCCGGCCGACAGCCTCTTGTACCGTGGTGGATACCGATAGTCCGTACCGTCCGTTTTTCCCTGCGGGACAGGAAACGCCGTCCCCTGTTTTATCCGATCGCCTCGGCCACAATATCTTCCAGCAGGAACGGGATCACGCCCACATACATGACGCCATCCTCATCCGTCCACGGCTTGCTGTTGCCGTCCAGCACGACGATCTTGCGGAAGAAGTCGCCGGTGTTTCTCAAAGAGAAGGTTTCCTGTGCCTTCTTTTCCGGCGTGTCTACGTGTAATGCCGACTGGATATACAGTTTGTCATTGCCCACGTTGACCACGAAGTCGATCTTGTATTGCGACGAGCGGCGTCGGCCCTCTATGATTCGCGTCAGTTCTACTATTCCCACGTCTACCGAATATCCCCTGCGGATCAAATCGTTGTAAATCATATTTTCCATCAGGTGCGAACGTTCCTGTTGGCGGAAATTCAACCGCACATTTCTCATTTCTGCCCGTTGTAGAGCGTCACCGACTCCATGTTGTCGAGCGAGAAGCGCCCCAAATCGACCGTGCCGTTTTGAGCGTTGCCCAGTTCGATACCGTCGTAGAAGACCCCGACGTGGTTGGTGCCCATGCTGCGGATGTTCACCGTTTTCAAGCCGCCGACGCCTCCGTAGTCCTTGATCTGGATGCCCGAGAAGTAACGCAGCGCGTCGGCCACGTTGTGCGAATTGAGCCGCTGGAGGCGTTCGCCCGAGAGCTCCTGCACGGGAATCACCTCGCGCCGGACGACGCGGCCCGTCACGACGACCTCCCTGATATGGTAGAGGCTATCCTGGGGCGTCTGTCCGTATGCCTCCGGCACGCACCCTCCCGCCAGTCCCAGGGGAAACAAAAGATATTTATAAAATCCGACAAGCATTTATAAAGCAATCCAACCGACCGGTCCTCGGGTGCGGTTAAATCCATAAATCGTTGGCAGGTCTTCTGACTGACTCCTCATCCGAACTCCTTCCCGGCACGAAACGGCCAGTGGTACAGATTGCCCGGATGATTGGCGGAGCTTCACAGCAGCGGGTCTGTCCGGGAATTTCACCCGGTTCCCTTTTAATCCCCCGACTCGGAAAAAGTCGCTTGGGAACCAATCGGCCGCAAAAATAGTATATATCCCCCGAAAGTTCCAAATTTCCCCCCCCCAAAAAAAATTTCATAAACTTCGACGGGTGGCCGTCAGACCTTTGGAGGCAGACTCCTATCTGCTCTGCATGCGAACGACGCATGCAACTTGCTCTCGAACGGAAAATATATGACGCTGCCTTCACCTCGGGAGACCTTTCGTCTACGGGGTGTTTTCTACCGCATGTTCGAAGACCGTGTCCAGGCGCTTCCGGTACGGTGACTTTCTGCTCCCCGTGGGGCGGCGAGCCGGTACGGGGCGCCTGACGCAGCTTCTGGAGAAGGTGGAGGTCTTGGAATTCGTTAAGCAATAGCGATCTCGAAGCTACGGGTATCCCTGAACCTGAAGATCGACTTCGCGCCGTCGCCGCGGTCGGGCTGTGAAAGCTATTGCAGCCGAACTGCGGGAGTGGGATAGGGCAGGCGTTCGGGGAATATCCTGTTTTGGGCTTGGGGACGTAAGCTGTATCTTGCATTTCAATGCGTTTAGAAAGTTCATCTACACCGCTTGTTGAGTCTTTGCTATTATTTTCTTGATTGTCCGACTTCGGAGGGGCGATTGCTCTCTGTCAGGGCAAGGCTTTTGAGAGTAACTCAAAATGGAGCTGGTACGGCTGAAAATCCCGAATTATGGAAAAGCGGCAAATGTGTGCGAATAATTCTTGGAAAAACGGCATGAATACCCTATATTCGTATTGGAAAAACGGCAAACAGGGCCATGTAGGTCAGCCGACAGCCTTAATATAAGTCAGTTATGCTCAAGAGGAAGATAGACGACTACATCCGGAATTATTATGGGAGTACCTTTGGGTTTCAATATCTTGCAAAAAGGGGCAAGATGATTGATTTTTAGATTTTTATGTTTCGAACCAAATAAGAAACATAACGTTTAGAGAGTGAAAAAACGTGATTGTAAACGAGGTTTCGGTTTCCAAATCGTTACCTCGTTTACTTTTGCTATTTATTGCGTATTATTTTGAATTGCAATATATTGCGTTGTTATTCGTCTTGACAACCGACTCTGCTGAAATTATTTTTGCAACCCTCAAAAAGCAGAGTTATGCGTAGCACGTTCAAGGTTCTGTTCTACCTTAAAAGGAACAAGGAGCAGCCTCTCGCTCCGGTCATGGGTCGTATTACGGTCAATGGAACGATTACCCAGTTCAGCGCCAAAATCGAAGTCCCGGTTCGCCTGTGGGAGGTTAAAGGCGGTCGTGCGAAAGGCAAGAGTGTCGAAGCCGATCGTATCAATCGCTATTTGGACAATATTCGGGGGCAAATCAATAAACATTATCAGGATATTTGTGATCACGACAGTTATGTAACGGCCGAACGGGTACGGAACGCCTATCAGGGTTTCGACCGGAAATACCAGACCCTGCTCGAAGCATTCGAAAAATTTACGGTAGACTATCGAAAACGGGTTGGTGTCGATCGTGCCCGCAGGACCTGGGAGCGTTACTGTAAATGTTCCGAACATTTGCATTCTTTCATGGAAAAGGTGTATCGGGTCAAAGATATGCCGCTTTTGGAATTAGAGCAGTCCTTCATTGAAAAATTCCATACTTATCTATTCCATGACCTCGGAATGTCCCCCAATGGATTGTCCGGTTATCTTAAATGCCTGAAATATGTAGTCAAAATGGCTTTCAATAACGGTTGGATGCCCCGCAATCCTTTTGCCCTCTACCGCTATACGCCTCCGCAGGTCGAGCGGGGATACCTTACGAACGAGGAGTTACAACGTCTGATGACCACACCACTTCGTCATAAATGCCAGGCGCGGACAAGAGACCTGTTTCTTTTCTCCTGCTTTACGGGTATCTGTCACGCGGATATGCGATCGCTCGAATGGAAGCAATTCGAGCAGGACGCTGCGGGCAATTGGTGGGTTTCGGGTAACCGGATGAAGACGGGCACCAAATACTTGGTCAGGTTGTTACCCGTTCCGTTGTCAATTCTGAATAAATACAAAGGTCTGGCCGGGCCGGAGAAGGTCTTTCCGATGTCCACAGTCAAAGTGATGGATCGAAGCCTGAAATTCATCGCCGCCGCCTGCGGCATTGAAAAGCAGCTTTCGTTCCACCTTGCCCGGCATACGTTCGCGACGACCATCTCGCTGATGAACGGCGTGCCGTTGATCGCTTTGAGTAAAATGCTGGGACATAAGAGCATTACGACGACCCAAATCTATGCAAAAGTAACCGAAAGTATGATCGACCAGGCTATTACAACAATCAATGACAAAATCTCCGGCAAGTATTCGTTTTAATTACAATTAATTGTATATCAAAATAATATAACTGCTTCAAACATAGATGATCGTCTCGAAGGATTATCCCAATTTTGCGGAAGAAACCAATTCATAATAATTATGGAAAATCAATCCGCAGACAGCATTTCGCGTATTCTGGCCATCGTCATGGAAATTCTGGAAGAGATCCGCTCCCTGAAAGAACATCGCAGCGTGTTGGAGGGCGACCCTATGCTGGAGTTTTCGGAGGTTTGCCAAATGCTCCGCCAAAGCGAACGTCAGGTGCGACGTTACAGAGAACAAGGGCGTCTGGTGGGCTTCACTTTCGGGCATCGCAGGATGTACCTGCTCTCCGAGGTCCAAGAGTTCATCCGCAAGATGCGTAAGCAGGGAAAACTCGAAACATTGAAAGACACAAACCTATAAAAACTATCGTCCATGAACATTCCGAAAAAAGACCAAATCTATGTACTGGTCACACCCGAACGGTTGGAGAGCCTGATTAAAACCAATTTCATGCTGAGCAAAAGCGTGATGCTGTTCGAATATCTATGCAGCCAAAGTAAATATCCGATGTACCTTTCGGCTCGTGCGGCTTGTGAAATCCTCGGTATATCGGCAGAAACGCTTATCGTGTGCCGGCACCAACGTCTAATCCGTCCTAAAATTTATCGGAAACAATTCCTCTACAATGCCTACGATTTGCTTGCATTGTCTTTGAAACTCAATCAGCGCAATTTGCAGAATGCCATACGCAAAGCGCCTCGCGTGGTTGTCCGATAATCGAGAAAGCGCTAAAGCTGTTTGTACTGGCACAAACAGCTTTTTTGTTTTGAGACAGCACGAGTAATAATCAGAATTCCTTTGTGATCGCCGTCTGCGGGGCAAGATAGCGTCAGGGTCTTACGCCCTTTTCGGCTTTTTCGCGCGATCTCCACCCTTCGGGTCGTATCGCGCGAAAAAGACCGACTGCGGGCTGCCCCTGCCGCTGAATTTTTTGCCCCGAAGCCGGCTTCTCACTTTCATAGCGGGGATCTGCCGGCCGTATGTCCAATCAAAATCCATTTCGAAGATGAAACATCAAAAATTCGAGATTGCGGTAGCGGGTTACGACTACCGCTTCAAGACCTACGCCCGGGACGGCGTGGAGGCATCGGTAAAGGTGAAATGTTTTCTCGGAAAGCCCGATGCCGAGTGTACGATCCTTGTGCCTGCGTTGAACGATTACCTGCGGGAAACGGAATCCTGCCGCAGGCAGGTGTCTCAACGATGAGAAAGTGGATCGATCAGACTACCTTCGACGAGCTGTTGCTCGCCAATGCCGAGGATAACATAGAGCGGGCCATTCAAGGCGCATCGGCCGTATTGGAAACGGTGCAGGAGTTCGTTCCGGATGCAGCCTTGTTCTACCGTGTTACACATGCCGCGGACAGCCTGAAGAACTATTTCGAGGAGGTAAGTTCCGGTTTCCGCAGAAACGGCATCCTGTTTCTCGTCCGCCGATACTTCTATCCGAAAGCCTATTACGACCTTCGATTCGATTGGTCGTTCCTCCGGTATGCGGACAAGTACTCCTACGGCAAGGCTTTCGACAAACAAACCGCACCGAACCGTATCGGAGTTTTCACCCGGAAGAAGATCGACGACTGGGTGGAATACCTCACGCAGGGTTACCGAAGCCTCGAACGGATCAATGCGGAGAACGAGCGAAAAATGACCGGATACCGCAATCGATTGGAAACAATACCTGATGTGGTTTGGGAATATGACAAAAATCGCGGTCATATCACACGGCACGGTCTGACCTATACTTTCGAGATCCGGCAGACGGATTACAGTGAACGAATTTCACTGGACTATCGTTGTCGTACGCTCGATGATTTTTTGGCCGCCTCCGATAACAAATTAAGGCTTAATCCTTGAACGACTCCTGCGAACAGACCGGATTCGTCCGGTTATATAATCCGAAAATAATAAATCTTACAACTATGAACCGAACTGATATTATCAATAATATCCGGGTCGCATGCCGCTGCGGAGAACGGCGTGCCGGGGAATACCTGGATGCGGAACTGCGCAGCCTCGGCGAGCTGCGGGATGCCGGCGAACTGCATTACGGCGACCTCGAAACAGCCTGCTCCGGATTGGGGCTTGAATACGATTCCATCGACTACTTTATGGCTGCATTAGCTTTGAATTAATACCTTATCAAAAGACCGTAAAGTTCATCCGACGATGCGCAATTACTGCTTCAACCGTTTTACGCTGCGAACGGACAATATAGAAGCCCGCCGTAAAGTTCTTCGCTGGCTGGCGCTCAATTATCGTTTGTACGAATATATCCCATCGAAAAACGAGGTTCGCGGCCGGTTTATCGCACGCAAGCCTTTCCCTCTGGCTGCATTTCGTCATCTGACCCGAACGATTCCCAACGACGCGACATTGTTTCTACGGATCGTGTCCACGGATTTGTACACACTCGATCTGGAGGGTTACGTTTATTCGGACGGCGAGTGGCATGCCCTTCGGCTTTAACACTGCGGCTCCGAATATCCGGAGCCGCAGTCGTTTCTCGAAAAATCTATGAACTTTTCTAAAATTCAACATTATGGCATACGCCTCATCTCTCCCTTTCGGAGAAATCAGGGATTTCCGCGACGCCGAGATCAACGGCATCCCTGCACTTTTCACTATGTATCGCCTCGATCCCGAAACCCTTCCCGCAGATTTTCACTCGTGTGAGGTCATGGGCGGCCGTGGCAGCGATTTTCAGTGGCTCGTGCCGCTGGCTCTGACAAACTTCACCGGAACGTTCGTCTCCCGGCAGTCCCTGCTCCGGGAAGAACAGGCATATGCCGAAATACGCCGGTACGGCGTCTTCGACGCAACCACTTTCGACGAATGGTCTGAAAATATCAATGATAAAGCGAATTTCTCTGACAGATATCCTAAAACTATTTAAAAGATCGTACCTTTAACTAAAATGAATATCAGAATTTTTCGTTTTAAATGTCTACATTTTCAAGCTCATTTGTCATAGATATCCCATGCGTTTTCAAAAAATCATCCGTTTTTTGATCTACTTCTACCATATAATTTATATTGTCATTCTGAGCTCGTGTTATCAACTCTGATTTAAATTTATTTATATCACGCCTAAACTCCCAATCTTGCATCTCTTTCGATGCATACAATACGACTCGGTCTATAATTCGAGCTCCGATAGATAATGCTTGTTGACTATAGGATGCTACCGCATGGACTAACGAATAGAATTTTTTGTCCGAAAGGTCTTTAGTAATCTCAGCCATATCTAAAAAAGAGAATGGGTTATTAACCCAAGCTTCATGTTCACATTTTTGAGCAACCTGAGTTAATGAATTATCAAATGTGAGAATCATCCAATGTTCTCCGTATTTGGAAACCCTTTCCTCTGTATATTTTAATGCATATATATCATTTCGCATCAAATGCTGTGGTTTTGTTAAATTATTATTTTGAAGATAATAGCTGTACTCAGTTTCATATAATTTTAGTTCATCTGCCGTATATGTTGGCGTTTCTGCGAATTCAATTCCTGAACGGGTGAAAAAGGACTGAATATTTGTCATTATTTCTCGTATCCAATCGGCATAATCATTATGCTCTATTTTGATTGCAGGGCTAAACGTCGCTAAATATTCCATAAAACTGTCAGGCATATGAACACCTTGTGCCCTTAAAGCATAATAATTAGCCACAAAAGCATTACTCGAATATTGCATTTCGTTAGGATCTAAATCTATTCCATCAAATTTTCTCGCCATATGAAGATGACCTGCACATTCCTTAATATAAAAATAAGGAATGCGTAGCATTATTCCTAACTCTTTAGCTCGCTTGATACTTAAAATGGCATTGTCAAAGTAGCGATTTACTTTTCCCTTATATAGCTGAGAACATAAATACGGAATTCCGATTGTTGGTTCCACCAACAAATAAATGTCGCTCCATCGATTCGCACCGAGGACTTTTGAGGCTGTAAGAGGATTGGAGCCTTCTAAGGCGATATATACAGACGCACTTGTAATTTTAACAATTAAAGGATGACTGGAAGCCATTCCTATCATTTTTTCAATTATTACATCTATCTGATTAGTTGGTATTTTCTTTTCTTTAATTAGAAATTCTTTAAGTCTATCGATCCCACTTTTTGTTCCTATAGCAAGCAAAGAATTAGATGCCATACTTGTTTTTGCTTGTTTAAGTATAGATAATTGTTGTGCTATGTAAGCGTTGGCAATCCATATCGATGCTTGTTTGGAGTCCTCTTTGGTCCAATCTACACCGTATTCATGGAATAAGTCCGTTTGGGCTGCGGATAGATCCTCTAATTCTCTTTCATATAATGATTTTCTGGCCTTAACATCTTGGATTGCGTTATTTGTCAACGTTATTTTATTCTCATCGGTTCTTTGAATTATGCGATGTGTGAATAGAGCGCCTATTCTTTTGTGTAATAATTCTTTTTTTGTTTCTGAAAGGCATAACAGATCAATTGCTTTATCGATTACTTCTGTTTCATTCAAACCTTCGGGATAATCAGATAAAACCAAAATCATAGAATCATCATATATCTGAGCTTTGAGATTTTTAGCATCATTCGATAATATGGTGTAACTATGCAGAGCCACCATCGAACGCGACATTTACACGGCCAGGAAATACGTCCGGGATTTTCTGCCGCAGGATGAATGACGGCAAAGGCCTCGGAATTTTACTGCCCCTTGCCGACAACAGAATCATTACACAAAAAGAACTATAAATATGGCCACATTCGAAGAAAAAGCCGAACGGTTGAAGAAAGAGTTGGAGGAAGCTACAAACGACGACCAACGTCGAAATCTGTCCCGCGAATACGAACTTACCTTGCGTCTGCTGCGCATCATCCGCGGAGAGGTCTTTACGCTCGACGACATCAATAAATGCCGCATGGAGATCATGCGACTATATCCCGGATACGATCGTCCCATAACGGCCGAATCGGGAATCCTGCTGGCTGCGGAGGCAATCCGCAAGTCCTTCGGAAAGAAATACTATCTTCCGCTTTACAAATATCCGATCCTCATTGATTTCGGGACACCGGATGGGCAGATATGCGTGATCCATCCGAGCAACTATATCAGTTATACGTCCAAAAAAGGAGGGGAAGAGTGATTTGATCTTCCCCTTATACAGGCTACATCAGCGCTGCGCTTTCATATAATGCTGTTCCAGCAGTTTATAAAGCGAGGACTGTGGATAAAGAATCTTTCCACCAAGAGTAGTATAAGGGATTTGGCGGTTGTCCCGGTAATTCTGCAAGGAGCGTTTCGAGATGCTGAAGATGCTGCAAATCTCCTCACTGGTCAGGTACAGTTCATTTCCGATGGTCGGGCGGTGCGTGTCGATCAGAATATCGACAGCCCGGATGGCTTTGACGATGTCGCGGTACAGTTCCTTGAACGCGGCGCTGTCGCGGGTGATGATCTCTTCGGGCATGCTACAGGCTTTTTATCAGATTCTTTTCCAGGAGATGCCGGATGTCGTCGTCCCGGAACAGTACTTTATTCCCTAATGCTGTATAAGGGATAATGCCGGCGGAGCGGTAGTATTGCAAGGCCCGCTTGGTGATGCTCAAGGCCTTGCAGACCTCCTCGGCCGTAAGCCACCGGACAGTTGTCGGTTGGGCGGAGAGGGAATGGAGCGCAGACACTCGCTCCAGAAGACGTTGAAGGTGCGCCTGCAACTCTTTATAGGCGCTCGTTTCCATAAGGACGCAATCCA
>OLIH01000276.1_pt1 | contig 42059 bp, 31 predicted proteins | sample 1609721 | NCBI WGS metagenome assembly OLIH01 (sample SAMEA4350157, study PRJEB24818) | metagenome | biome: human; feature: gut; material: faeces | place: Denmark | collected 2013-09
CCGGCTCCACCGGCAATCGGAGAACTCCAGTTCTTCCTCCACATCCTCAATGTCCCGCCCAGTGGCATAAAGGATGGCGGTGCCATCCTGGCGTTTGTTGCGCATCAGGATCAGAGTGCCGTCCGCCGCACCGGCCAACCCATTGGTGCCGGACAGCCGGTTGAACGGATCGTCGTCCGTCATCTTGCGCAGGTGGTGGATCACCAGCAGGCAAATACCGTTGCGGTCGGCCAGCGCCTTGAGCGCCCCGGCATCCTCGTAGTCGCTGATGTACGACATCCCGCTGCCGTTCACGCACCGCACCTTTTGCAGCGTATCCAGCACCACCAGCCGGATATGCGGATGTCCCGCCAGCTGCGCTTCGATCTGCCGTTCCAGGCCCTGCCCGATGGGCGCGGCCCGGTGGCAGAGGTGCAGCCCTTCCGGCGCGGCGTCTGCCAGCCGCAATGCCCGGCTGTGCAGCCGCTGTGGGCCATCTTCCAGCGCCAGGTAGAGCACCTCGGCCTGCGTGGTTTTCCGCCCCAGAAAGGCCTTTCCGCCGCACACAGCGAGGCACAGCTGCAGCGCCATCCAGCTCTTGCCGACCTTGGGTGAACCGCCCAGTATGTACAGCCCCGGGGCCAGCAGGCCGTCCACCAGATATTCCACCGGCTCTATCGGTTGCTTGTACAGCTCCTGCATGGTGTAGGTTTTCAGTTTGTTGGTTTCATTCGTCATCGCATTTTCCTTTCTGCCTTACGGCCTTACTTGTTATGCTTTTTCCCAGCCAGGTAACAAGGGGTTTGGGCTCTCCCAAAAGTTTGCGTTTGGACATCCAAACGCTATGCTAGCAAAACTTACTGAGCTGGCAAAGAAACTTTTCAGCCGGTTTTTCTCGCATAATTGCCCCGCTGTACCCGGGTGGATTCCAATAGGAATCCTGGCGGAAAATCTGGTAGCCAGAGTGGATTCCTATAGGAATCCCTGCCGGAGCAAGTGGCATCATACGGGTGATACCATCCTCTCCACAGCCCGCAAACGTGGTATCACACGAGTGATACCATCCCCTCGTTAGGGTCATCCAGATTCAAATTCAGAAGATCATGTGCTCTTGCCATACGCCCTCCTTTACGCGCTTATTATGCAGACTTGACTTCATGTTCGGAATTTCGTATACTAATTACGCGGATATTCCGCATCTTCTTGTCCTTCATTTTATGCGCTATATCTGCGTATGTCAATGTCGTTTACAAAATATTAAGCAACACTTTCGCATATTCAAGGAGACAATCCATGACATTCGGTGAAAAACTCCGCCGCGCCCGCAAAGAAAAAGGCCTGACGCAAGCCGAACTTGCTCTTCAGGCCGGGTTGGGGCTGCGGACGATCATCGCTTATGAAAAGGGCGAGACCTACCCGCAAAAGCGTGTCACTTATCAGACATTAGCAGACATTTTGGGCATACAGGCAGACGACCTTCACAACGAGGAAACAGCAAACTCTGCCGCGCCCCTTTCCCGCGCACAGTGGGAGAACGCCAAACAGCGCTACGAAGAACTGCTCCCGGACGGTCCCGCCTGGCCGGGCGATTCCACCTATGAGGCTTATAGCGAAAAAATGGCACGATCGGCAGGTGTGGACCCGGCAAGCAATTATTATAAATCGACCGGTCAAGAGCTGCCGCAGATCACGATCCGCCCGGCACTGACCCAAGATTTCCCGACACTATTGCAGATCCGCAAAGATCGTTTCCAGTTCGACACCACCCGTCCGGGTGTTGACAAAAGCCAGTTTCCCACTTTTGAATCTCAGCTCGAGACCCTGACCCGATCCCTTGTCCGTTGGATTGCCGCCGGGCAGTGCTTCCTGATGGAAGCCAACGGCCGCCCCGGAGCCTGGTTCGTCTTGCAGTTGCCCGCGCCGGACGATTATCTCGCCGCCAACAAACGAAAAGGCGGCGCGAAGGCAACGACCTCCACGCCGCTGCCCCGCGCCACCATGTTGGGCCCTTATACACCCCCCCCCCGTTTCGCAGGTGCTTCCAAATACATGCTCACCTTCTGCCAAGCCTGCTGCCCGCGGCTGGCCATCGAGGTCCCGCTGGACGACCCGCTCAGCCGGTTCCGCCTGGCCCACTGGCTGGACCAGGGATTTGTACCGGTCGCGCGGACAGAGTCCGGTAGGACGGTCTCCCTTGTCTTACAAAGCTAGGGTGTATCTGAAAAGTCCCCAGCGCTATCTAATTCTACTAAAAGGTAACGCCCACTGTGTTGCTCAACCTTGAAATACCCCAAGTATTTTAAGGCTTCGTGCCTTGTACTCGCTACTTTTTAGCAAATTTTCCAGCACTTTTGATTTATCAGATACTCCCTTAGACTTTCAGTTGCAAGTCAGGAAGGCATTATAATGGCTTTTCACATTTTGCTTACCGCAGCTACCTGAGGACCATGTTGTATTTGTTGACCGCATTGGCATCAAAATCTGGCAGTCCTCTTAAATAATTTGCAATACTTTTCGCTGCAGCATTAAATTCTTTTTCGGTAAACGCGCCCACATCCATCATTTCAAAGCATTGTTGCCTTTTCCCTTGAACGGTGGCAAAAAATTCGACTGAAAAAGCGGAGGAATCTACGGTTGCCCTCAGTTCAATGGTGTCATAGGTTGGAACAAGTTTCTTGATTTGATCTGCAATAAAAAGTTCCGTGGATGTCACGATGGCTCCTCCTTTTTACTGGCTCTAAATAACTACACTGGTCCGATAATTGGTTCCATTCTCTGTATACGTGATGTAAACCGTTGTTTGTATAAGGTTGTTGACGGCATCGTATTCTTTTTTTATAGAGGAGATATCCCCGTTTGTTTCCTCCAGCCGGTCTCGCACGATGGCGCGTCCTTCTTCCGGGATTTCTTTTTGCAAGCAACCATCTAAATTGTTATCAAACTTGTAAACGATATTGCCAGCGTCGGACGCAATGGTAACCTTCATCTGGTCAGGCCGCTCTGAATCATCCGGGTAGGAGATTTCCGATTTGAGGGTAACGTCTTTTCCCTCATCCAAGAGCGATTTGACTTCGTTTTCCATACGCTTGTAATCGCTCTGGTTGATTTTAGAGTCCATAGCAACAAGGTTACCATTTCCTCCATCGCCATTCAGATCGCGCCCGACAATGTGTCCGCCTTGGTCCTGGGGTCTGCGGCTGCTGCCACCCGCCTGCAGCTGCGCCTCATTATCACGCGGCGCTTCGGGGCTTCGTACCGGCTTTGCCTCGCATTGGATAATTCGTCCCAAATCATCCGTCGTATACCGATTACCGTTTAACTCGTATGTGGTGCTGGGCTGCAATTTTTCCCCAATACTGTACACTTCACCCGCATCGTCAGTTTTATACGTGATCGCTGATAAAGCATAGGCTCTGTTGGGCAGTAGGCTGCCGTCCTCAGCGCGAAAGCGCTCTCCGTTGTCGTCATAGTACGCCATAGAAACATCGCTCGTGGCCGTATCGAGTGAGCAGCCTTTAGAATTTTGCAAACCGTCAAGCTCACGGCTTTCCAGTTGTCGCCCCAAGGGAGACTCTGCAAAGCGATTGACCGAGATTTCTGTGATCTCCTTAAAACTCGGAAGCATCATGCGTTCCCCCATCTTGAACATGGTTCCCCCACTTGTTATAGATTTTCACCCTGATTTCATGCTCATCTGGCTGGGCGCTCATATCCTTCATCAAGCATTGGCTCAACGCCAGAACTTTTGCTTCGGACGATTCGGGGGAGAACTGCAGCACAATTTTGCGGAGCTTCTCCGTCAGTTCGTCGTCGCTGGCAGCAGTCAGTACACAGTTTTCAACTTCCGCCCGGGCCCGGGCGCCAAGAATGTCAGTCAGGTGCCGAGCCAAGCGCGGAAAGTTTTTGTCGGACCACAGGGTCAAGTAATGGCTCTCCTTATACTCGGCAAGTTGCTCTTTCACAAATTCGGTATTTGCGGTTGAAAGCGCAAGTCTGCCGAGTCCGTTTTCAATCTCTTTAATCGAAAAGTCCAGTTTTTCATGGATTCTGCCCTGGAGCAAAAAGTTCAACAACTGTTCCTGAACATGGTTTCCACAGGTTTGGGAAAGCGTGTCGGAAAAGTGATAGGCGGACGCTCCGAGGCTGCATTCATGTACCTGCACAAGGACCGGCTCAATCCAGTCGTTTTGATAAACGGCGGCAACACCGCGTTTCAGCTTGGACAATTCATCAATCTGTTCCCGGTTTAGGCCAGCGGCATACCCGACAAGTTCACGGTCGCTGCGATCGGGCAACCGGAGCACAATTTTCGTGTTCGTATTGCGGATAACCGACATATCCAGCAACCCGGGGGATTGATCGACGATCATAAACCCTTCCCCGTAGGTGCGCATCTCAGCGATCGAATTGGCCAGCATTTCCACCGATTTTCCAGCAAGATTGGCCCCTTCAAGAACCGGGCCGGTGGATGTTTGTTTTAACAGATTGTGCGCTTCTTCTAGGACGGTAATATGCGACAAGTCGCTGTTGCTCTTGCCGGAAGCCATACGGTATTCGTTTAGCTTCATGACAAGCAAGCCCATGATGAGGGATTTTGTCTCGGTAGAACCAACTCGGCTCAGATCCACAATGACGTTCTGGTCAAACAGCTCTTCGTTCGGGATGTCATCGCTACAAAAGAGCAGCCGGTTTAAGCCGGTGGTCAGGGAGCACACGCGCGTTAAAAGCGCACCGGAATAGTCTCCCTTGCTGTCTGCGGAATATTTTGATTCCTTGATCACAGCTTCGATTTGTTCAAGCACATCCGCAAAGTTCGGGAAGCAGGGACCGCTTTTATTCTGAGAGGTGACCAAATCCCAACCTGTTGCCACATAGGCGCGTTCGATTCCCTCTTTCAAAATCGCGGGCATGGCGGCGTACATGGGCCAGCACACATTGAAGATTTCAACAAGCCGATCCATATGCTCTAAAACGTGTACATCTTGTGGGAAACTGAACGGATTGATTTTTAACAAATCTGTTTTCCGGGGGTTGGTGCCATAAACGGACACATCCGGCAGATTGCCAAACACATTCTTATACTCGCCCTTGGCCGGCTCGATGACAAGAAAGGGAATGTTGTAAATGCCGCGCAGCTGTTCCAGTATCCCGTACACCGTGTTGCTCTTTCCGGAACCAGTGGACCCTGTGACAAAGGTGTGCATGGTCAAAGAATTGATATCCATATTTACGCTGGTAGCCGTTTCGGTCCCCATGGCAAAGATATTGCCAAGGCGCAGCTCCCTTCGGCGAGGCGTTCCATTGTAAGAAACGACCTCTTTCCCAAAATCGGCGTGTTCGATCACGGGGAAACCGCACACAGACTTTCTCGGCAACCCCATCTGGATGGCCAATTCGTTGCTGCTCACCAGAGACGACGCCGTGACTGGCAGGTTCCCCTGTTCCGTCACATAGGCAAAGACAGGGTGGATAAAGTTTGTAATGTAATCCCTCAAAAGCGGCAGCTGATCGGCTTGCTGGCGTCCCCAATAGTTTATGGCGGACGTTTCAACGCCGGATTTTGCGCCCTTCATAAGGGCCTTGTAAGTTCCCGCTGCCATTTCTGCGGTTTCCTGGCTGTCGGAAAGGAAATAGGCGGCACACTCCCACATGCCAAGACTTTCACACTCATTCAGGCGTTTCAGCTGCAGGTCGATCCGTTCGAGCGTATTCTGCAACCCCTTGTTCTGCATGGTCAACTGCATCGTTTCGGTTTTACCGCTCGTTGTCCCTTGAGTTTGGGTTTTGTTGTGGGAGGTGCTTTTGCTGGTGCCGACGGATTTTCCCTCGGTACAGGTTTCCGTTTTCGAGACGCTCCTGTTTTGAGAATGCCCTGCGGTCCTGCTGGCTGGTTCATACGCACTCAAGGCGATTTGCCCTGCGGCAATCGTCCCAGCAGCGACCAGGCTGGCGCCACCCGTGAGCGGCGCGGTGATGAGGCTTGCGGCGCTAAGGGCAACCATCCCCACGGTTTTGGCCAACGAACCGGCGGCATCCTTTTGGGTTGTAGACTGCGAGGCAGAAGTGCCATTGGTGATGCTTTTACTGTGGGAGGTGCCGGTATTCTCCGTATAAGAAGCCCCTGTCGTGGTGCCGTGCGACAATGCGTTGGAAATGCTCAAAGCCGTATTGGTTCCATACGACAGTTGCATATTGGCGAAAGGGGAAAGCTGCGTATAAATGGTCTCATACGCCTGACGGATTTCATCAAGCTGCTCGGGCGGGGTGCTTTTTGCCAAGATAATAGCTGTATACTTTTGCCCCTGCATGGCAAGTGACAGCTTTTCCAAGCCCTGGATAAACGTCTCGTTGTCCTTGAAGTCATCGTCTTTATTATTGGCCACACAGGAAACCGAGGCGATGTTCTTTGTTGGAACTTCGGCCAAAAAAGCCTCCGCCTGGGGATCAAGCAGGTTCTCGGTTTTTACGCCGGGAAATTGGCCAATCAGCGCATTCCTCAACGTATCCTTGAGAGATTTTGTGGTTCGCTTATCATCCAAGGACCGAACACCCATGTAGAAATCCGTCTTTTTCCCATCGCTGTTGGCGACAATAAAGACACCGCAGTTCAAATTTTGAACGGAGCTAAAAACGGAGGCAAACTTATAGGTGGAATATTCGTCTTTCTGATAGACCATCTCCGTGATTTTAAAAAGCCGGATATCGCTGATTTTTCTAAGCCGCTTATCCAACGGAATGATGGGAAGGTCGGTAAGTTTATACAGGTATTTTTTGAGGATGATATCATCAATCAGCTTACTTGCCTGTGTGAGCTGGCTTTCCAGCTTGGCCACGGTCGGCAAAAAGCCGTTGTCCCCTTGGTGGGGCAACGAAGCGTCGGAAACGCGCGGAGATGAATCCTCCCTCCGCTGCAAGATAACGGTGCCGCTCATTACCGGTTTCCTCCATGGTTGATCACTGCGACGGCGATTCCCCCAATCACAGCGCCAGTCAGAACGCTGCCGACCACGCATGCGGTGGAAGCGCCAGCCGCCGTTGTGATCACGCCACCGACGGCCGCACCGGCAACGGCGCCTACCGATATTTTTGCCCCGAGATAATCCCCTTGTTCCTGGCTGCGGCGCTTTTCTTCCTGGTAGGAGAGAGGCGGTGCAGCCGTTTTGCTCCTTTGGGCGGCGGAGGGTTTCAGCTTGTGAGCGGTTGCTCGTGCTGCGGGCCGCAGGTAGTGGACGACCGATTTCAGGTGGTCGATCCGTTCGTGGGAAAAGTTGGAAAGCGCCGCCACCATGACCTTATCCATATAATCGTCATTCCAGCAGGTCTGGTCCTCGACCAGTTCCTTGCCGTCATGTTGATCGTACAGGCCGGGCATGGAGGCCGCCGCCTTCGCCATCGCGTCAAACTCACCAAAGGTGGGATCGACCAGTAGGCTGTCCTCCATCATGATCCTTACACGGTTCACATTGCCCGCCTGAACCGCCTCATAAAACGCTTTTGTCAATGCCATATGTCACGAACCACCTTTCTTGTCTGTCTATATGGTTATATTTCAAGAATCGAATCCAGCTCTTGCCGGATTGCATCGAGCCATTGTAGGCGCTTTTCGGTCTCTTGAACGCGCTCCTCTGCGAGCTTCTGGTCACCGGCATAGCTTTCCAGCTCGGACAGCTTCTGTTTTAAGTTCTCATCCAGGCGCTGAAATTCCGAATCGAAGGAAGCGACAATCCGCCCCGATTGTGTGGTCACATACGTTTTGGCATAAGTGCCGTTGTTCAGCACACCTTCTTTGACTGGTGCAAAGAACTCTTGCGCCAAATCACTGGCCGAAATATATTTGACTGTTTTGTACTTGGTCCTGTAGAATCCGTCCTCTTCAAACCAGGTCCAGGGTTTGTACCATTTTTTGTTGGTGTTGGGAACCCACTCCTTCCCGTTTTCGACCTTCTTGGAATGCACAAATTCGTCTGTCGAGAAATTTTCGGCGCTGGGGATACTGCCCCCCATCAGTTGGAGCGGGTCAATCGCAATGCCCGCAGAGCCGCTGAAGGTGATCTGGCTGGCCAGGGACGCAAGTTTTTTCTTGTATTCCTGGAGCAGCGCATTGCTCGTTTTGACCAGGGCTTCACGAATCAGATCGTCCAGCTCATTTTGGAAAGCCGGCTCCAGCTTTTTGGCTTCCTTCTCCAGACGGCGAACCTCCTCCTTTGCCTGATCCGGCGAGAGTTCGCGGCCGCGCAGCTCGTCAATGGAGTGCCGGATTTTCGCCTGATACTTTTGAACGATTTTGTGAATGATTTCATCCGCTTCCGTCTGCACTTGACCGGCGGCGTCCCGAACCGCCTGTTTAAACTGCTTGGCCGTTTTGATGTCATCCACCTTTTGTCGGATCTCTTGGATCTGCTTCACGATCTGATCGCGGTTTTCACAGTTTTTTGCAAGTTCCTGCTTCGTCTTTTCATAGCAGTTGACTTCTTCCAGCTTATGCGTAAACGTATCAACGATGTTTTTGATCTTGGCGGTCTTGGCATACTTTTGGACATACTGGCGGATTGCAGCCTCGATGGAGACAACACCGGTGTGAATCAAAGCCTCTGTGTAGGCGTCTTGCCGCTCCTTCGCTTCGTCAAGCCGCGCATCAATCTGCGCGCGGATGCTGGCGGGCAGGGGCGCATACCGCTCAAGGTGCATGTATTCTCTCTTGTTCAGCTTTTTAACAAACGATTCCGCATCCTCCCGCGTGTCTTCATCCACTTCGGCGCCGCTTTGAATTCGGCGGATGTCCAAAGCGGGCAGGGCTGCAGCGGGAAACAGGTTGGGATGGGCGATGTCGAACCGGCTTAGATAATCGCGAGTGGCTTTCAAAGATTGCTCGGTGCTGCCGTCTTCGGATTTGCGCCCATCCATCTTGTTCCGGACAAAGAGAAAGCGGTCTTTGCTCTGCTTCCCGCCGACTGCCATGCTGGCTGCCACTTCAGCGAGGAGATTGGCGTCATCATTGTTCCCAAAGGTGCCCTCCAGAACATACAACACCAGCGCTTTGGAAGATTTTTTTAGAAACGACTCCTGCACCTCCTTGTGTTTGGGGTCCCGCTTGTTGTTGGGGCCGGGGGTGTCGATCAACACAAGGGATGTGTCTTCGGCGGAGACAAAAGGAATGTCGCCGGAAATCTGAATGGTGGAAACCTTTGGATTGTCATTTAGTTTCTTCATCTCTTCGGCGGTGATATTCTCGTGGGTTTCGAGGAGATGATTTTCCTGATCATACACTTCCGCATGCCAGGTCTTCTTGCCGTCCGTATCTTTAATTCTTGTAATGATTGCGGTGCAGGCTTCCTGCTTTGAAGGCATCAGTTGGGTGCTAAGCATCGCATTGATGAGCGTGGACTTACCGGCGCTCATAGGCGCGACGATGCAGACTTCAAAATCGCGGCTCTTTGCATTCTGAAACGCATTGACAATTTCGGCGTCCTTCAACTCTTCAAACGGCCCTGCCTGAATTTTCTCAAAGACCTTGTCAATCAGCACTTCCTTGTCTGCGGTTTCTTTGGCGGGAATCCGATCCAGTTTGGCGCTGGCCACCTCACCTTGCTGATACGCCTGGGCAAACGCCTCTGTCAAGTCCTCGTAATCCAAAAGGGTCCCTGTGAATTCGATGTCGAACTCGTTATCGTTGTATTCATCAACCAAAATTGGGGGCAAGTCCTCCACCCATTCCTGCAAGCGGGTACCGGGGGCAATCCTCTCGCCCACCTTGCTGTTTTGAGCCAGACTTTTGCCGTCAACGGTCAGCGATGTTTCCAGCTTATAAGGGTTGTATTTGATCGCAACTTTTTTCATATTGAACCTCCATATAAAATCTTTTCAAGTCCATATAAACCTGCACACTTGCTCAAGGTGACTTCCTCAGAATCGCCCGTCAAGCAACAAGCCCCTTTGTAATACCGCGACAGGTCACGGGTGGGGCGGCGGAACCTTTTGGCATACAGCACATACGCATCCGCTTCATCCTCGGAAAGAGGCTGCCCGGTCATTTTTGCCTTCAGCAGACAGGAAAAATAGGCTGAAATTGGGCAGACGAGGGGAGCCGCAAACCCTATATCCAGCAGGTCTTTTTTGAAGTTTTGGACACTTTTCTCGACACTGTCGGCGCCATCACGGTATTCATCCAATTTGTTGAGCACGAAAACAATCTTTTTGTCTGGCACATTTTGGACCATCCACTGCAGATAGTCGTACTCTGCATCGGTTCCAAGCTGGTTGGGCCCCACAACGCACACGATCATGTCATACTGGTCATGGAGAAGTGCCTGCTTTGTACAATCACGATGGTTCTCATATAAGGTGGTGTCAACGCCTGGCGTGTCGATGAGGCAAAGCCTTGGAAGGTCCGACTCCATACCTGTAAAACCCGTGGCAATAGAAACTGGTCCATCCCAATGGTACCGGTGCAGGTCCTCCGCCGTGGCCTGCAGCGCAAGCTTTTCCGCCAACAAGTGAACGTTCCCGTCCTCGTAGGGTTTGTTGAAGATGTAACAGAGGTTCCCTGTGCAAACTTCCTGCGATGTGCGGGCAATCGGTTTGCCAATGAGCGCATTGATTAAGGTGGATTTGCCCGCGCTCACATTGGCAGTGACGATGATTCTGCGCTCCTTTTTGGCAAGGAATGCTCGATTATCCCGGTACTGCCGAATCAGCGGAACCACCATGCTGTATTTTTTCGGTACAGTTGGTGCCTGCGTGCTGTGTAACATCGAAACAGCCTGATCGATCTCTGCACGGCGTCGGGTGGTCACCAGCGCTTTCATTTTCTCTATCGCATGGTCGATCAGAGAATCCTCCAAAAGGATCAGAGAGACATCACACACCAGGAGCAACCCGTATTGCGCTTTCCACGGAACCTGAAAGGGCATCAAGCAATTTGCTCCGGCCTTTTCCAGCGCCGGAACATCGGCAAACAGCCTAGTACAGTACAGGCGCAGCCGTTGTGCAATATATGTTCCTGCCTCGGTTCGTTCGCAATTTGTCTCACGGAGAGTTTCTTTGATGATGGTCAGCAGCGCGGTCTGATATTCTGCCTGCGTTTTTTTCTTGGCTCCCCTTATGGGGTGCTGCCGTATGTCAAAGGATTCTATAAAAAACTGGTTCATGCTTTTTGCCTTGCCTATCGAAGTCCTATCATTCAGGCTTCCGCCCGACGTCCGCTTTCCACGCCTAGGTTCAGATGGCATTTTCTTGGCCTGCTGTCTCCGCCATCTCAACCCACTCTCCCTGACTTCTCACCCACATATCCAGCCCGGGGCCGTCAAACACCTCGGCTTCCACCATCTGCCCGCCCTCCGGCAACTGCTCCACTACTCGTGCCGTGGGCAGGCGGTCGAGAACGGCCTCGATGTTGGGGCCGGTGTACTTGAACTTGATGCGCCGCAGCTTGCCGCCGTACATAAACTGGATGCGCTTACGCATCTCCCCTTCCTGGAAACGGTCCTTGTAGGGGATATCGAACCGGTCGTTGGTTACGGTAAAGCCCGCAATGCGGTCCACCCGGTAGATGGTGGGCGAACGGTCCTCCGGGTTGGCAAAGTGTTCTTTTTTGTCGATGCCCTCAATGAAGGCCGCCAGATAGAAATAATACTCGCTGAACAGGATGCCAACCGGCTCCACCCGGCGGTGTTTGGGCGTACCGTTGTGGGTACCCACATAGTCCATTTCCAGAACTTTGTGGTCCCGGATAGCCTCTCCCAGTTTCCAGAGCTTGTCCACGAACTTCTGCCCATGGTGGGGCGGCACATAGTGGAATCGCTCGTTGCCGATGAGTTCCTGCACCGCCTGCAGATTCTGCACCGGGGTACAGCAGGCCACCAGCTTGTTCAGGATAGGGTCCAGCTCCACTTCGGTAAATGCGCGGCTTTCCAGCAGGATCTTGCACACGGCCAGGATCTCGCTCTTGGTCAGGCGGGCTGCAGCGGGCTGTTCCAGTCGGTAGGTGTCGGCGGCACGGTCGTAGACCAGGTCGTTGCCGCGCTCGACATAAAAGGCGCGCAGGGTGTCCAGGTCACGCTGGATGCTTTTTTTGCTCACTTCAAATCGGTTTGCCATGGCTTTTTTGTCTATGGCGTTACCGCTCAGCAGCTGTTGCTGCAAGGCAAGCAGGCGATAGATTTTATCTTCGGCCATAGTAACAACATCCTTACTGTCTAGAAAGCCAATTCAACCGCCGAGTATTGCGCCTACACAACGATGCCTTTACTCTTCGTCATAATCATAACCATCGTCATAGCCATCATAGTCTTGCTCTTCGTAGTCTTCCGAATCATCGCTATTAAAATCTGGCAGCTCTTTCAGAACAGGTTTTTCATAGTGATAGACTTTTTGACCCAAGACTTCATATGTATGATTCAAGAAGGTAAAGGCGCATTGATATTGCAGCGTAACTTCCAGCGCATCTCCTGTTTCAGGCAAAGAAATATTCGGCGTACACTTCCATTCAAAATGCAGTGTATCAATTTCTTTCTTGAACTGACGTGCAATATCCCGCTCCATCAAAAGACTGGTTTCAATCGTACTTTCACTCATATCCGGGTATACATACGGTTCAAGTGTAACGGAGAAGGCTCCTTTATCCGCATTGTAGTTGCCAAGTACAAATTTGACACACACCGGGGTCGGGACAAAATAGCTGAGCAAAAGCTTCTTGCCATTTTTTTTAGAATTCAACAGGGAGCGCTCTTCCTCCAAAGCCTGCGCACGCAGCGAGGCAACCTTTTCTTTGTACGCATCACTTGCCAGATAGGCTTTTGCCTTTTCCTTTGCCTTAAGACGTGCCTTTTCCTTACGTTGACGAAATTCCTCCGTAGTTTCAAATTCATCCTGAACCATTTTATCTGGTGCGAGTGCATTGGATTCGAATTCCTTTAGGACAGCCTCTCGGTCGGCCTTGATTTTATTTTCAACAAAAGCATCCCTTTCATTGGCTTGTGCTATCTTTTTGTCCAATTCCTGGATTGACAGATCTCCGTTTTGTGTCGGGTGTACAGAATGGTTCAGATGTTCGACCAGCGAATTCCACGCATTTACATAAAATTCCTGCATATCATGATCCATTTCCAGATACATACGATTTGACGCAGAAATATGGTTTTGATTGACATCGTTGGCTATTTCTTTAGCCAGGGACTGTGCCCCCATTCCGGTTCCTACGCTAGCCCGGCTGGCCGAATCCATTAAATAGGCAGTTCCAGAAAGCAGTGCCGAAGCTCCCCTGCCAGCCTGTTCCATACGCGCATTATTCCGGATTTTCTTTTCATACTGGGCTGCCTCCTTAGCGATTACCGGATCTCCCAAGTCACTGGAAATTTCCCAGTACTGGTCACGGGAGCCGTGCAAAGCTGCAATTTCTTGCAGACCGTCTCCGAAAATATTTTTCTGCCTTACCGCCTTTTCGCAGACATAGGAACGATTTGCAAACCAGTCGTACAAGGCAGTTTTTGCTCCGCGCCCATAACGGGCAACATACAAAAGCAAATTCATTCCGTAATCGTCCGCAGTCCAGGCAATGGACTCATCCTCATTCAATGGCGTTGGATCATCTGTTGCAAGAATGGTGTGTATTAAATTTTTGACCCGTTCACACTCCTTACGGTAATTTTTGCGGAGATCTTCCGTTGTTTCCGACACTTTTTCTGCTAAACTTTTCTCTTCCGGCATATTTTTGCAGCGAGCCAATACTCTGTCGCCTTCCCGGATAGCCTTTTCATATTCGGAAATTGTCCGTGCTGTCATAGCTTTTAAGAAAAATATATCCGCTTGTTCCTGTGTTTCTGTGCATATACATTCCATATTGCGGAATATTTTGTCACAAAGCCGCTTTGTTTCCCCGGGTGCCCTATCCTCTTTGCAATACCATACCTTTTCCGCTATGCCTCTCAGTGCAACGAAACGCTTCCTCCTGGCCTCATCCAAAGCAGGTGATTTTTTCCAAAGACAGGTCTGCATATTATGGAAAAATATCTGTACCGCCTGCACCGTTTTCTGGGTGGCAGGGTACACATAGACAACGCCTGGAGCCAGGCTGATGGAACCCGTCTCCCCACCTTCTGAAAAAAAGGAAGCTGATGCAAGCGTAGTATAATCGATAAATTCCGGCTCTCTTGTATCAATTGCCCACATAATTCCTTTCCGCAAAAAAAGGATGCACTGGTACCCTGCCTTTAGTTTCGTAGCATCCAGATATCCTAGTACTTCGTCCCAGTCTAGGTCGGAAACATCCCGAAATGTATATTTTACGTTACGCTCACGAAGGCCGCCCTTTCCCCAGGCACATACATCATCTGCTGTAAAATTCATGGTTCCAAACAGATCATCAATGTCCAGTTCCGAAACCCGTTTCCATTCGCTCTCACTCAGCGCAACCAAACCATCTGCTGCCTGATCAAAGATTTTGGCGTCATCATCGAAGAAATCTGTAAATTTTCCACAGGAATCCGCATTCTTTATCTCACCCAGCTTTTCAGCCGCCAACGCCTGTGCCGTTTCCGCTGCATTGGAAACCATAGTGCTTGCCTGACGGAAGGTATCACTATCTTTTACAGTATTGAGTGCATTTTCCGCATTGTCCTTGATTTCCTTTAAAAAGCCCAAAAACATTCTTGTTCCTCCTTTAACCCGTTGTGTTTGAATATACCTGCAATCCTTATTATTTGTAGCCTTTTACCTAAGTTCCCGGTAATGCCCATCCTCTAAACTTTATTGCCAGTTCCTCAAACAACGTCCCGTACACCTCTGCTGCTTTTGCGGTCTGTTCCTGTGGACAATCCAGCAGCCAGATTTCACAGGTTTCATCGTGGAACCGCAGTTCTGCCTTTGCGCCGTTCTCCAGCCCAAACCGCAGGCAGTCATTGGAGAACCCCTGACCACACACATAGCAGGAGGGCACAGCGGTACAGATGCCGCCGTACAGGCTGGCCAGGTCCGGCGGACCGGCAACGGGAAAGATCCGACAACAAAAATCCGACATAAAACGACTCTCCTAACAGTATACCATACGGGGCGGTGAATAGCTTCTACAATAGTGCACAAAAAACAGTATAGGCGTTGTGCAGGGTGTACAAAAGAGTGGGCCCGCTGCGCATAAACCAATAAAATAGTTTTTACCAGCCAGAATAGTAATTGGTGAAGCCGACTAAAACCCACTAAAATAATAGAAAACAATGTTTGTGGGAGGTGGCGTGCATGGAAGAAGCCAGCATCATGCAGCAGACGGGGGCCAAGCTGCGCCATTTCCGCGTCTTGAAGGGTATCAGCCAGGAGCAGTTGGCACTGGACTGCGACCTCAACGTGAACACCATCGGTATGATCGAGCGCGGGCAGAAGAACGCAACGATCTTCACCCTCAAGCGTATCTGTGATGGACTGGGCATCACGCTGGCGACGCTGTTTCTCTATAACGGCAGCTCCGACACGGCGGAGGAGGAGACCATCCAGCACATCGAAGCCGTGCTTCGCCAGATGCCCCGGCGCGATGTGGAGCGTGTGGCCCGCATTGTGGAGGAATTGGCCAATTTGGGCAAATAGACAGGCTTTGATAAACGCCCTGTGCTTTCCGACGAGGAGAGCACAGGGTGTTTGCTTGGCCAGGCTTCGAGATAAACGGTGTTCCCCCTCTTGCCTACAGCACCGCGCCGATTTGCATGGCGGCGGCCAGCGCCGCCGCCACCGCTGAAATGCCGCTCAGCAGCCAAACCGGGTGCCGCCTGCGAGCCGGTGCGGCTGGGTTTTGGTGAAGCATCTTCCACCCCCCGACGGCAAAGCCTCCCGCCCAGCTGAGCAATATGGCGGCCGTGCTGCCCTGCACCATCCCCACCGACTGCCGGGCGATACCGAAGCTGAGCACACCGTGCGCCGCCACAGCCAGAACAGCTAGTGGCAGATAGGGCAAACAGGCCCGTACCTGCCCACGCCACAGCAGCGCAAACGGCCCGAAAAAGAGCACCGCGTCATCGGCAAACAGGAATCGCCGCAGCCATGGGTGGGCGGCAAGGGCATCCTGGTGGTTCCTGGGGTTCACAGGAATTCCTCCTTTGCTTTCTGTGTGGACAACCTATTCCCTTACTGTGCCGTTCGGAGATAACGTCCCCGGATGTTCCCATCCAGATCATAAATTTCCATGTACAAGTTCTCCCCTTCCGTGGTGAAACCGAAGGTGATCTCCCCGCCCTCAGGCGGGATCAGCAGATAAGCACTCCACGTTCCATCGCCATAATCTAACAGACGCTGGTAGGGCGCGTTGCCAAATCGGAAAGCGTCGAGGATGAATTCTTCCGCAGGGCCAAACTGGCTCAGATCGCCGAACGGATTGTAGTCCGTGATCGTGTTGTCCTCAACCAAGGCGTAAGCGCCCCAGCAGGAGGAAGGCAGCGGCGTGGATGCCATCTCGTAGGTGGGGCGGACGTAGGTTCCCACAAGATTGCCCTCGGCATCCTCTTCCGTCAGCGTTGTTTGATCCGCGGAGAAGGTATAGACGCTGTACACCATACCGTCCCGCGCATCGGCACGATAAATCGTGATGCTCCCATCGTCATTCGGAACGGCGTTGTCCTGCGCTGACATGGTGTTTTCAAAAACCATCAGTTGGCTGCCATCCGAAGTGATCCAGGCGCCTTTCCAGGGTTCCTGGGCCGTCACAAGCCAGGAGCCATCGTCAGCTGTCTGAGGCGCTGCGTTCTGTACCGTATCGCTTTCAGCCGGCGCCTCGGTGGGGGCCGGGGGCTCGGTGGCAACGGGTTCGGGTGTCGCGGCCGGTTCTTTCTGCGCGGTGGGCTCGCTGACACTGGCCGTTGGGTCTGCCGCAGCCGTGTCAGGGGAACCGGCGGCCAAACCGGCCACCAGCGCCAGCATCATCAGCACCAGCAACGCGATGCCGCCCAGCACCGGTGCCAGAAAGTTGTTGGGGATGCGGTCGGCATCGCCGTTCACCTGCTTGTACAGTTCCTGCGGGTAGCGGCGGCTCAGCCAGAAGTCGAGCACAACGAACCAGACCGCGATCAACAGCAAAAACACCGCGCTGAGGGCCAGCAGCGTACCGGCCGCCGCCGTAGCAGCATAGGCCAACAGGGCAATGTCCAGGCAGAGAGCCAGGCAACAAGGCAAGTAGGTGCGGGCAAACAGTCCAAAACTCTTGTGATACAGCAGTCGGAAAAAACCGTACCAATAGGTCAGACAGCTGCCCTGCGGTTTTTGCCCGGCCGCAATGATGTCAAACTGTGCCGCGATGCCCCGGCGCTTGGGAACAGGGCGGGGCACTTCAGGCTGGCGCCGGTCATCCGCAGCGGCAGTCTGGTCCTGGCCGGGGGCGGCAGGTTTGCGTGCTACGGGGTCCGGTACAGGAGTACCGCAGTGGGGGCAAAACCGGGCCGAATCCTCCAACTGCACGCCGCAGTGTTGACAGTACTTCATACAAAATTCCTCCTCGTTTTGGATTTCCTGGCTGTAGTATACATGAACCGCTTGGACATATGGGTGGCCAGGAAGAAAAAGAGTTTTGGCTCGCCAGCAGAACGGCACAAGGAGGGCAAAATGCCGTAGATTTGGCATATTGTACCAATCTTATGCGGTTAGTTGGTAATTGGAATGGCATCTGCCAACAAAGCACCTGTGCCAATACCGGATGCCTTTATTCGAGTAGTTTCCGGTACCCGATACCAAATCACCATTTGGTGGTATCACGGACTCCTTCTTGACTTGCCATTCTGACAGTGTTACTATCAGTGTTAGAATGATATTGTGGCAGGAGAGAAATATGGCCTTATACGAAAACGAAACACTGGAATACAAGCGCCAGTACACCCCCGATATCAAAAAGGAGGTGGTCGCCTTTGCCAACACCGCTGGCGGGGCAGTCTATATTGGCATAGACGATGACGGCACGCCGGTGGGGGTACAGGATCCGGACGCTGTGGTGCAGCAGCTTACCAATGCCCTGCGGGATGGCATCCGCCCGGACGTGACCATGTTCACGCACATTTCCATTCGGGATATGGACGGCTGCCCTGTAGTCGCGGTGGCGGTATCCACCGGCACGCGGCGGCCCTATTACCTGACCGATAAAGGCCTGCGCCCCTCCGGCGTGTATGTGCGGCAGGGCGCCAGCTCTGCACCGGCGTCGGAGGATGCGATCCGGCAGATGATCCGTCTGACAGACGGTGATTCCTTTGAAAATGGCCGCAGCCTGACCCAAGAGTTGACCTTTCACACCTTTGAGTCGGAGATGCAGCAGCGTCACCTTTCCTGCGGTCCGGCGCAGTATCAAACCCTTGGCATCCTGGCCGCCGACGGCCTGTACACCAATTTAGGACTTCTGGTCTCGGACCAGTGCCAGCATTCCATCAAACTGGCCGTCTTTCAGGGGACCGACAAACTGCTGTTCAAGGATCGCAAGGAATTCGGCGGTTCGATTTTTCAGCAGCTGAACGAAGCCTACCAGGCCATCGATTTTTACAATGGGACCCGTGCCTCGTTTGAGGGGCTTTTGCGCAAGGACGAGCGGGATTATCCCATGGAAGCGGTGCGCGAGGCGTTGCTGAACGCGGTGGTTCACCGGGATTACAGCTTCAGCGGCAGCATCTCCATCAACCTGTATCAGGACCGGCTGGAACTGATCTCTTTGGGCGGCCTGGTGTCGGGCTTCTCGCTGGAAGCCGCCCTGATGGGCGCCTCTCAGCCTCGCAACGGGAAGCTGGCGGCCCTGTTTTACCGTATGGATCTCATCGAAGCCTATGGGACCGGGCTGGGAAAGATCCTGAACTGTTATGCGGGACTCCCCATTCAGCCGAGCTTTGAAAGCGTAGAAGGCGCCTTCCGGGTCGTTTTGCCGAACATTCACGCTGCTCTGACGCAGAAACCGGCCCATGCGGCAGAGGGCGGTCATGAAGTGATACCACCGGAAGCCACGGCGCTGACCGCCTCGGAGCAGAAGGCATTGCAGGCGATCCAGCAGGCTGGTCAGGTGAGCCGCCGTGAGCTGGAGTCACTGCTCGGGGTGGGCACCACCCGCGCTGTGGTGCTGTTGAAACGGCTGGTTGAGTTGGACAAGGTGCAAAAGACCGGGAATGGAAAAAATACCCGGTATCAATGTAAGTGATTCTGGTTGAGAGAGAATGACAGGTGCGAACCGAGGGGCGCTGTGTTTTGCTCCGCGAGGGGGGAGGACCGCTGACCACCATTTGACCACTTATCTTTCTGGGTTGTTCCACCGTATCATTTTCACGCTCTCACATTCTTTTCCTCTCACAGCAACCAGCGCGGGAATTTGTGCGGCATGCACAAATTCCCGCGCTGTATCCTTATATTCTGCTGAATGTCACAGTTCTCCGACCCGAAAGGCCGCAGGTTCGAATCCTGTCAGCCGCACCACGCAGACGCCTTGCTGGAAAGCAGGGCGTTTTTCTTTTGTCCAGTCTTCGGGAAAGCTGCACCCGGTGCGCCATCGGGGATGAGAACAGCACGTCCGGCCGGTCAGCGTCCCGGCCGGTTCCAACAGTCCTGCGGACTGTTGGAAAGTGCGCGGGTCCCTGCGGAGCCCGGATGGAGGAATGGAAGCAGTGCGCCATCCCCTTCGGGGCGGGATCATGCATCGCGCGGGCGCTCGCATTCGCCTCGCGGGGAAGTCGCTAAAAACGCTCCGCAGGAGCATTTTCTTCACACGCCCGCTGATGGCGCACCAAAGAAACGCCTTGCTGGAAAGCAGGGCGTTTTTCTTATGTCCAGCCTTTGAGAAAGCAGCATCTGGTGCGCCATCGAGGACGAAAACAGCACGTCCGGCCGGTCAGCGTCCCGGCCGGTTCCAACAGTCCTGCGGACTGTTGGAAAGTGCGCGGGTCCCGGTGGAGCCCGGATGGAGGAATGGGGGCAGTGCGCCATCCCCTTCGGGGCGGGATCATGCATCGCGCGAACGCTCGCATTCGCCTCGCGGGGAAGTCGCTAAATACGCTCCGCAGGAGCGTTTTCTTCACGCGCCCGCTGGCGCACCAAAAAAAGCCTTACGGAAACGTAAGGCTTTTCCTTTTCTATGGCTTGTTTGGCTGTATACGGCCTGAACCACAGGATGCCCCGGCAGCACCTGTCAGGAATGGGGATAAAAATCGCTCACGGTGTTGGTCACCAGGCGGAAGGTGAGCTGCGCCATGTGCTGGGGACTTTCCTCACATCCGTGGGACAGCCAGTCTTTGATCAGGCCCACGCCGCCGGCCACGCAGTAGGCATAGGTGTATTTCAGATTGTCCATCCGCTCGGGAAAAGCTTCGCGCAGGGCAGCCAGGCTGTACTGAGAAAGCATCTCCTCTATGCGGTGCAGAAAGCCGATGTCCCCGTGGGGGCCCAGCAGGGCGGCACAGATTTCCCGGTTGTCGAACAGAATGGCAAAGATATCCTCGATGAAAGGAAAACTGTCTTTGTTGAATGGACTGACCGGATGGGTCCGGATGGTGTGCAGGATTTCATCGAACAACTCGTCCTCCACGCATTCCAGCATATTGTAGATGTCGGTGTAGTGCAGATAGAAGGTGGAACGGTTGATGTCCACCAGGTCCACCAGCTCTTTGACGGTCACCTCGTTGACACTTTTCTCGGACATCAGCTGGGCAAGACCATGCCGCAGCAGCGCCTTGGTGCGGCGGATGCGCCGGTCCGACTTCTTTTCCATGGAAGCCCTTCCTCCCGTTTGTAAATTATTTGTGACTGTTCAACATCATACAACATAATGTCGATTACTGGTCACGGCGATGCGAAATTGTCGGTTGAGTCCCTTCCTCCTGCTTAGTATAATTCTCGATGCAGCAAAAAGCAATACAGCGACGAATAAACAACATAATGTCTTGCTTCTTGCGCAGACAGAGGAAAGGAAGCGATTTTTTCGTTCTATGCTGAAAGGTGAATGGAAAAAGCTGCTGAGCAACAGGCTGATGCTCGTGGTGGTGCTGGCCGTCATCGCCATCCCCACGATCTACACCACCCTGTTTCTCGGTTCCATGTGGGACCCCTATGGCAGCGTGGAAAATCTGCCGGTGGCGCTGGTCAATCAGGATCAGCCGGTGGAATATGAGGGAAAAACACTGAATGTGGGCGGCCAACTGGTGGAAAATTTGCAGGAGGATGCCTCGCTTGACTTCCGGCTGACGGATGCGGACGATGCGGCCCAGGGCCTTGCGGATGGAACCTATTACATGGTGATCACCATTCCGCAGGATTTTTCATCCAACGCGGCGACGCTGACCGATGAGCAGCCCCGGGAGATGGAACTGGAATACGAAACCAACCCGGGTACCAACTACATCGCCTCCAAACTGAGCGAAACCGCCATGAAAGAGATCCAGGCGGGGGTTCGGGAAGAGGTGACCAAAACCTACGCCGAAACCATGTTCGATCAGCTCGCCCAGGTGGGGGACGGCATGCAGGAGGCTGCGGACGGCGCAGGCGAAATCCAGGATGGAACCCGGCAGCTGGCCGACGGCAACAATACCATCCGGGAAAATCTGGAGCTGCTGGCGGACAGCACCCTGACCTTCCGCAGCGGCAGCGAGACCCTCACCGAAGGGCTGGCCCAGTACACCCAGGGGGTGCAGCAGCTGTCGGACGGTGCAAAGAAGCTGGATGACGGGGCGGCACAACTGAAGGATGGCGTGGACCAGATGGGAGCATCGGCGCCGGAACTGACCCAGGGGGTGAGTGCCCTGAACGACGGCGCGGCCCAACTGGCCCAGGGGGCGGCCCAGGCCAAGACCGGCAGCGATACGCTGGCCGGCGGCGCAGCCCAGGTGGATGACCAGATGAAAACCCTGAACGAAGGTCTGGCCCAGCTGCAAAGCCAGACCGAGACGCTGCCGGATTCGGCATCCGCGCTGGATGACGGGGCGGCGCAGGCACTGGACGGCGCAAAGCAGGTCCAGCAGGGGGCTCACAATCTGGCCGATGGTGCCCAGCAGGCCCAGGAGGGGGCGGATGCCCTGAATCAGGGGCTGCAGGCGCTGAGCGGACAGTCGGATGCATTGAATCAGGGGGCAGCAGGGCTGAAAAACGGGCTGGATTCGCTGGCCGCAGCAGTGGCAGGGTCCGCCGGAGCAGGCGACAGCCTGAATGCGCTGGCCGGGCAGCTGAATGAAACTGCCCAGGCAGTTCAGGCCGGGGCAGTCACGCTCCAGGACCCCGCTGCGCTGGCCCAGACCATCGCGGACAACACCGCAGCCGCCCAAAGCGGGGACCCGGATGCCCTGAACGCCCTGATTGCGGCAGCCGACGAGCTGGCGACGGCAGCGCAGCAGAATTATCAGGCGGCGCAGACCGCCGACAACGCCCGCCAGCAGGCCGCAAATGCGCTGTCCGGTGCGGCGGAAGCCCTGGGCAGTGCATCCGGGGACACGGGAACCGGAGAGCTGAGTGCCGCGGTCACCCAGCTGCAGCAGGGCGCAGCTCAGCTGCAAACCGGGCTGACCGCTTACACCGCCGGTGTGGACCAGGCAGCCGCAGGCAGTGCGGCGCTGGCCGATGAGACCAGCGGCCTGCCCGCTTTGCAGGCGGGGGCGCAGCAGCTTTCGGCGGGAACGGATTCCCTGGTGACCGGCCTGACCCAGCTGCAGAGCGGTACCGGCCAGCTGGCACAGCAGGCCCCGCTGCTCACCGGGGGCATTGCCCAGGCAGCCAGCGGCGGCGCAGCCCTGCAGCAGCAGGGAACCGCCGTCCTGCGCCAGGGTGCCGACCAGCTGAACACCGGCCTGGCTGCCCTGGTCACCGGCAGCGGCAGCCTGCAAAGCGGCATGAACAGCCTGAACGGAAAGCTGCCCGCCCTGACCGACGGCATCAGCCGGCTGCAGCAGGGCACGAAGGATTTGAAGGACGGCACGGCGCAGCTGGTCAGCGGTGCCGGAACGCTGACCCAGAACAGCCCGGCGCTGAATCAGGGGGCCGCGGCGCTGACCGACGGCGCGGTCCAGATCCAGGACGGTGCCCGGCAGCTGGCAGACGGCAGCGGCGAACTGGCGGACGGCATTGACCGGCTGACGGACGGTGCCGGAACCCTGCAGAGCAGCCTGGCGGATGGCGCGGAGGAGATCCGCAGCACCAACACCGGCGATGCAACGGTGGAAATGTTCGCTGCTCCGGTGACCGCCACCGAAACCCAGCTGACCCAGGTGCCCAACAACGGGCACGGCATGGCCCCCTACATGATGTCGGTGGCGCTGTGGGTGGGCTGCATCGCCTTCAGCCTGATGTATCCTTTGACCGAATATACAGGCAAGCTGAAGAGCGGTGCCGCCTGGTGGCTGAGCAAGGCCTCGGTGCTGTACGCCATCGCGGTGGCACAGGCGCTGGTGATGGTGGCGGCGCTGCACGTCATCAACGGGTTCGACCCGGCCCGGATGGGTCAGACTCTGCTGGTGGCCTGTGTGGCCTCGGTGACCTTCATGTCGGTGATGTACTTCTTCACCAACCTGATGGGCAAGGTGGGCAGCTTTTTGATGCTGGTCTTCATGGTGATCCAGCTGGCCGGCTCGGTGGGCACTTATCCGCTGGAGCTGTCGGGGTCCTTCGTGAAGTATCTGCATGACTGGGTGCCCTTCACCTATACCGTCACCGCCTTCCGCCGTGCCATCTGCGGCGGCGGGAGCGTGACCGGATGCCTGGCTTACCTGGCGGTATGGCTGGTGGTCTTCACGCTGCTGACCATTCTGGTATTCACGGTGCGTGCACGGCGCATCAAGGCGGAAAAGCCTACCCTGATGGTCTGGCTGGAACAACACCGCCTGGCCTGATCCATAATGCATCGCCCCGTTCCATGCGGTTGCATGGAACGGGGCGTTTTTGGCGGCGGAATGCCGCGGTATCCGCCAGCCGCAAAGCCCGGCTGTGCAGCCGCTGTGGGCCATCCTCCAGCGCCAGGTAGAGCACCTCGCTTTTCCGCGTTGTGCGCCCCAGAAAGGCCGTTCCGCTGCACACAGCGAGGCACAGCTGCAGCGCCATCCAGCTCTTTCCGACTTTGGGTGAACCACCCAGTATGTACAATCCCGGAGCCAGCAGGCCATCCACCAGACAGGCCATCGGTTCTAGGGGGTGCTCGTACAACTCCTGCATCGTGTAAGTTTTCAGTTCTTTGGTTTCATTCGTCATCGCATTTTCCTTTCTGCCGTATGGTCTTACTTGCTATATGTTTTCCCCAGCCAGGTAACCAAGAGGTATCCCATGACATTCGGTGAAAAACTCCGCCGCGCCCGCAGAGAAAAAGGCCTGACACAAGCCGAGCTTGCCAATCAGGCCGGGTTGGGGCTGCGAACGATCATTGCCTATGAGAATGGCGAAACCTACCCGCAAAAGCGTTCCACCTACCAGACACTGGCCGACATCCTTGGTGTGCAGGCGGATGACCTGCACAACGAGGAGACCACGGCCAGCGCACCGCCGCTGTCCCGCACCCAGTGGGAGAACAGCAAGCGCCGGTATGAAGAACTGCTCCCGGACGGTCCCGCCTGGCCGGGCGATTCTACCTATGAAGCCTACTGCGAGAAGATGGCACAATCGTCCAATATGGACCCTGCGCGCAATTACTATAAATCGACAGGATCAGAGCTGCCACAAATCACGATCCGCCCGGCCCTGGCGAAAGACTTTCCGACACTATTGCAAATCCGCAAGGACCGCTACCAGTTCGACGCCACCCGTGCAGGCGTTGACAAAAGCCGACTCCCCGCTTTTGAATCACAACTCGAAGCCCTGACACAGTCCCTTGTCGGTTGGATTGCCGCCGGGCAGTGCTTCCTGATGGAAGCCAACGGCCACCCGGGTGCCTGGTTTGTCTTGCAGTTGCCCGCATCGGACGACTATCCCGCCGCCAACAAACGAAAAGGCGGCGCGAAGGCAACCGCCTCCACGCCGCTGCCCCGCGCCACCATGCTGGGCCCTTATACAAGCCCCCGTTTTGCAGGTGCTTCCAAGTATATGCTGGCCTTCTGCCAAGCCTGCTGCCCGCGGCTGGCCATCGAGGTGCCGCTGGACGATCCGCCCAGCCGGTTCCGTTTGACCTACTGGCTGGATCAGGGGTTTGTGCCGAATGCACGGGTAGCAACTGGCGGGGCTATTTTCCTTGTCTTACACAGCTAGACTTTTGGTTGCAAATCAGGAAGGCGTTATAATTGCTCTTGATATTTGTCTGTTTTGGGAAAAGACGGCTATATCCATCACCAACCCTAGAGGGTGTACCTGAAAAATCCTCAGCACTGTTCAATTCTACTAAAAAGTAACGTCTGCTGCGTTACTCAACCTTGAAATACACCAAGTATTTCTGCGGTTTCGTGCCTTGCATCCGCCACTTTTTAGCGAATTTCTCAGCACTTTTGCTTTGTCAGATACACCCTAACGCGCTTTGGCAGAACAACTGTCCTTCTATTCACCAGAATCAACAACATCTGTGTTTCCTATATGCTTCTTTGACTTGGCTTGCGTGCAGAGGGAAGTAGGGTCCCACCGGGCCAGCAGAGAAAGTCCACGTTGCGCCGTACAACCGTCACCGCGCAGGCTCCATGAATCCATACAAAATAGAGCCTGAAGCGGACAGAATCGACAAATCAAATTGACAAAACCGCCGGTACTTTTTACAGTATATTATAGTATAAGTAACCGACAATTCAACCGACAATTCGCGCCTGCCGTCCCGGAACGGCCGCTATCCCAATCGCAGAAAGCGAGGAAACCATCCATGAACACGCCCCTTCACGGTTTTACCGAAATCCGGCAGGCCCCGCTGCCCGAACTCGACGCCACCCTGCACGAGATGGAACACGCGCAGACCGGCGCGCGGCTGGTCTGGCTGGAGCGGGACGAGGCGAACATGACCTTCGGCATCGCCTTCCCCACCCTGCCGGGCGACGACACCGGCGTCTTTCATATTCTCGAGCACTCGGTGCTCTGCGGGTCGGACCGCTACCCGGTCAAGGAGCCCTTCGTCGAGCTGCTCAAACACTCGATGAACACCTTTTTGAATGCGATGACCTTCCCGGACAAGACGCTGTACCCCATTTCCAGCCGCAACCCCAAGGACTTTCTGACCCTGATGCGGGTGTATCTCGACGCTGTGTTCCACCCGGCCATCTACCACACCCCCGCCATCTTCCGGCAGGAGGGCTGGCGGTACGAGTTTGACGCCGACGGCCAGCCCCACTACAAAGGCGTCGTGTTCAACGAGATGAAGGGCGCGTTTGCCGATGCGGATGAGCTGGAGACGAACGCCCTCAACCGCGCCCTCTTCCCCGACACGCCCTACCGGTTTGTGTCGGGCGGCGACCCGGCCTGCATCCCGGACCTGACCTATGAACAGTTTTTGGCCGCCCACCGCAAGTTCTACGCGCCCTCCAACGCGCTGATTTTTCTGGACGGCGCCGTGGACCTGGACGCCGTGCTGCAAGTGATGGACGAGGAATACCTGCGCGGCTTTGCCCGCAGCGAGCGCACGGTGTTCCCGCCGCTGCAAGCCCCGGTGGACGGCGGCGTGCAGCGCATCGAGTACGAGGTGGCCAGCGAGGCCGAGGAGCCCGGCCGCACCCGCCTGGGCTACGGCTTTGTGCTGGGCAGCTACGCCGACCGCGAGACGCTGGTAGCCGCCCAGGTGCTGGCCCAGGTGCTGGCCGGCGACAACGAATCCCCGCTGTGCCGGGCGGTTTTGTCCCGCCAGTTGGCCCGGGACCTGATGCTGCGGGTGTACGACAGCGTGGCCCAGCCTTGGCTGCAAATGGAGATCACCGACCTGCACGCCGAGAACGCGGCCGCCGCCGAGCAGGCGGTTCTGGACGAGCTGCGCCGCCTGGCCGGGCAGGGCATCGACCGCGCCAAGCTGGAAGCCGCCCTGGCCCGGCGGGAATTTGAGATGCGGGAGCGGGATTTCGGCCCCTACACGCCGGGTGTGGGCCTGTGTATGCAGACGCTGGAAAGCTGGCTGTACGGCGGCCGGCCGGAGGCAAACCTCCAGGTGGGCGCGCTGTTCGACAGCCTGCGTGCCAAAATGCAGGGCGGCTATTTTGAGGACCTGCTGCGGCGCATCTTCTTAGAAAACCCGCACAGGGCCAAGGTGGTGCTGACCCCGAGCCACACCGCCGGCGAGGCCCGCCGCCAGGCCGAGGCTGACCGTCTGGCCCGGGAGGCCGCCGCCTGGACCGAAGCCGACCGCACCGCGCTGCAACAAAAGCAGCAGGAGCTGGACGCCTGGCAGCAAACGCCGGACAGCCCCGAAGCGCTGGCCACGCTGCCCAGCCTGACGCTGGCTGACCTGCCCGCCGCCCCCACCGACCTGCCGCTGGAAACGGCCACATGGGCGGGGATTCCGGTGCTGCGGCACCGGGTCAAGACGCGGGGCATTGTCTACCTGACTTTCTATTTTGACGCCGACGGCCTGCGCCCCGAGCAGATGAGCGAGCTCGGCTATCTGTGCCAGTTGCTGGGCCACCTGCCCACCCGGCATTACACGGCAGAACAGCTCAACGACTGCATCCGGCTGACCTGCGGCGAACTGCGATTTTACGCCACCGCCTATGCGATCCCCGGCGAGACCAGCCGCTGCCATGTCAAACTCTGCCTGAGCCTGAGCGCGCTGGAACCCAAGCTGGACGCGGCGCTGGACCTGGCCGCCGAGGTGCTGACCACCACCGATCTGAGCGCCGAGCCCGCCGCCCGGGACATTCTACGCCAGTTGCGGACGCAGCGGATGCAGAACTGCATCATGGCCGGGCACAATGTGGGCATCGGCCGGCTGGCGGCGCAGTTCTCGGCTGCCGGCGCGGCGCAGGAGTATCTGACCGGGTTTGCCGGGTACCAGTGGGTCAAAGCCCGGGAGGATCATTGGGACTGGGCCGCCCTGCGCCCGGCCTTGCAAAGCCTGCTGGACGCCATCGCCTGCCAGGCCCGGCTGACGCTGGCCGTGACCACCGACCATGACCTGGCCAGGCAGGCCGCCGCCCGTCTGGCCGCGGCCCTGCCCGAGGGCGCCGCCGCCCCCGAAGCCACCGCGCTGGCCCCCTGGGGCGTGCGGCGGGAGGGCATTGCCATCCCGGCCGACATCGCCTTTGCCTGCTGCGGCGGCAACGTTTTGGCAGGCGGGCAGCCCTACACCGGCGCTTGGCAGCTGGCGTCCAAGCTGCTGGGGCTTGAATACCTGTGGAACGCCGTGCGGGTGCAGGGCGGGGCCTACGGTACCGGGCTGGCGGTGCGGGACACCGGCCTGGCGGCATGCTGGTCCTACCGCGACCCGCGGGGCGTGCAGAGCCTGGAAACGTACAGCCGCTGCGCCGACTTTCTGCGCCAGTTCTGCCGGGAGAGCCGCGATTTGACGGGCCTCATCATCGGCGCGGTGTCAGACAGCGAGCCGCTGCTCTCGCCCCAGGCCCAGGGCACCACCGCCGACACCTGGTACTGGCAGGGCGTGGACTACGCCGAGCGCTGTCGCCGCCGCAAAGCGCTGCTGTCCGCCACGCCGGACACGCTGCTGGCCCTGGCCGACGCGCTCGAAACGGCGCTGCAGGGCGGCGTCTGCGTAGTGGGCGGCCGGCCCCAGTTGGAAGCCTGCGGGCTGGACAGCATCGAGAGTGTTTGAAAGGCCACTGAGGAGGATACCATGGAGGACAAAATCTACAGCGAATACTGTGCCATTCTGGCCGAGGAGCTGCAGCCCGCGATGGGCTGCACCGAGCCCATCGCCGTGGCCTACTGTGCCGCGCTGGCCCGCAAGACATTGGGCTGCCTGCCGGAGGATGTGCAGGTGTACGCCAGCGCCAACATCATCAAGAACGTCAAGAGCGTGGTCGTGCCCAACACCGGCGGCCAGCGCGGGCTGACCGTCGCAGCCGCCGCGGGCATTGTGGCGGGTGACGCCGATGCCAAATTGCAGGTGCTGGCCGGCATCACGCCGGAACAGGTGGAACAGATCGCCGGTTATGAAAAGCGGGGCATCGTCCACGTCCACCCGTCGGACAAAGACTTTATTTTTGACATCCAGGTGCGGGTTTCGGGCGGCGGCCACACCGCCTTTGCCGAGATCGCCGGCTTCCACACCAACGTCATCCGGCTGGAACAGGACGGCGCCGTGCTGCTCGACCGCCCCTACACCGAGGAAGGCCCCCAACACGCCACCGACCGCAGCCTTTTGACGGTGGAGCGCATCGTCGAGTTTGCGGACGCCGTTAAGATCGCCGACGTGCAGCCGGTGTTGCAGCGGCAGATCGATTGCAACACCGCCATTGCCCGGGAGGGCCTGCAGGGGCAGTGGGGCGCCAACATCGGGCGGATTTTGCTGGAATCCTACGGCGACTCCACCCACAATCGGGCCAAGGCCTGGGCCGCCGCCGGGTCGGATGCCCGGATGAACGGCTGCGAGCTGCCGGTGGTCATCAACTCGGGCAGCGGCAACCAGGGGCTGACCGCCTCGCTGCCGGTCATCATTTACGCCCGGGCGCTGGGCTCGGCGCAGGAGGAACTTTACCGGGCGCTGGTGGTTTCAAACCTGGTGACCATTCACCTGAAAACCGGCATCGGCAGCCTGTCCGCCTACTGCGGGGCCACCGCCGCCGGGTGCGGTGCCGGGGCCGGGGTGTGCTACCTGCACGGCGGCCGGTACAAGGAGATCGCCCACACCATCGTCAACGCGGTGGCCATCGACTCGGGCATGATCTGCGACGGCGCCAAGGCCAGCTGCGCGGCCAAGATCGCCTCGGCGGTGGAGGCGGGGTTGCTTGGCTGGAAGATGCAGCAGCACCACAGTCAGTTCTACGGCGGCGACGGCATTGTGGTCAAGGGCGTCGAGAACACCATCCGCAACGTGGGCACCCTGGCCAGCGAGGGAATGCGGGAGACCGACCGCACGATCATCCGCCTGATGACCAGCGGGATGTGCTGAGAGGCAAGCCAGCCAAAGCCCCGCCGCCGGCGCCAAACCCAAACGAATAGCAATAGCAACCGGCCTGCCGGGAGATCGAGAGATGTCCCCGGCAGGCCGGTTGTTCAAAAGTCAATGTTGGCGTATTTTTCTTTCAGCAGGGTGAGCAGTTCGGGGTATTTGTCCCGGCTGAGCAGGATTTCGCCGTCATAGCCGTCAAACTGGATGGCATAGGTTTTGCTGTTGCCATCCGCCCGGATGAAGGAAACCTTGGACAGGTTGACGATAAAGGACTGGTAACACCGGTAAAAGCCGCACCCCTCCAGCATCTGTTCCAACTGGTTCATCGTGTAGCCCAGCGGGTGGATCTCGGTGCCGGACTGGGTGACGATGCGGTTTTTGCGGTTGCTGCGCTCGACAAACAAAATGTCGCTGACCGGCGTGAGCTGGTAGCCGCTGCGCGTTTTGATGAGCAGGCTGCGGTTGGCGGCTTCCCGCTTGGTCTGCTGCAAATCGAACACATAGCGCAGGCGGTTGACCAGCGCCTGCAGCGCCAGCGGGTCGAAGGGCAGCAGCAGGTAGCCGGCGCACTGGCTGCGGTAGGCTTCAAACGCCCACTCTGTGGTGTCGGCGTACATCACGACCTGTATGTCCGGCTGGTTTTGGGCGAGAACCGTGGCCAACCAATCCCCCGTGCTGGTGCGGTTGGGCGGGGCCGGCTGGTGGTTGCAAAATACAACATCCACCTTCTGCTTCTGGAGCAGGGTCACAGCCTCCTCCGAAGTGTCCGCCTCGCCTGCCAGTGTAAACACTTGATACATGCGCAGCAGGTTCCACAGTTGCGCCCTGCGTTTTTGATCGCTTTCGACGAGAAGAGCCCGCATTTTCATCTCTTCACCCCGCTTTTGTTTCACTTTGCCCAAAGGCCATAAACGCATCGGTCAGCGCGTCCACGTCGCCGGTGTAGCCCGTTGTCAGCAGCGCGAACGGGCCGTTGCTGGCCGGGGAGATCAGGCTGCCGCTGTTGAACAGGTCAATGCTGCCCTCAGTTTTCAGGCTTTCATAGGCGGCGTACTCGGCGCTGTCCTTGTCCAGCGCATCCAGGTCCCACCAGTAGAACTCGGCCCCGCTCTCCGAGACCGCCAGCGAGCACAGCCCATCGCTGGCCAGCGTGAGGCGCTCCCCGCTGATCAGACCTTTCTCTTCCAAACAGGCAAGAAGGCTGTCCATCGTTTCGTCCCAGACGGGGGCGTCCGGGTCCTCATTTTGCCCGGCAGGCACGGTGGCGGCCGGCGGCACGAAATCCGGGGTGGCGGCCACATACGCGAGGGTGCCGCCAAAACACAGCACCAGCAGGATCGAGAAGATCACCGTAAACCGTTTCATTTCGCCGCCTCCTCCCCGGGCAGGGCAAAGCCCTGCTTTTTCAGATAGTCCCGATAGGTCGGGCTGGCCGCCAGCAATTCGTCGTGGGTGCCGGTGGCTTCCAGTTCGCCGTGGTTCAGCACAACAATGAGGTCGGCATCCATCACTGTGCGCATATCGTGCGCCACCACAATGATGGTATGGCCCTTGAGTTCCTCGCGCACTGTGCGGAAGATCGTCGCGTCGCTGCGGTGGTCAAGGCTGGCCCCGGCTTCGTCCATCAGCAGATAGGTGGGGCGGATGTACAGGGCCCGCGCAATGGCGATGCGCTGCCGCTGGCCGCCGGACAGCAGCGCCCCCGCCGCGCCCACGTCGGTGTCATAGCCGTTTGGCAACTGGCGGATAAAGCTGTCGGCGTCGGCCAGGCGGGCCGCCTGCTCGACCCGGCGCTGGTCGGCCGAGCCGGTTTCGCCGTAGGCGATGTTGTCGCGGACCGACCCGGAGAAGAGCGGGTTATTTTGCAGGATATACCCGAACTGCCGCCGCAGTTCGCAGGGCTTCGACTCGTCCACCGGCGTGCTGCCCAGCCAGATACGGCCGCTGTCCGGCGCATAGATGCCCTGGAGGAGTTTGAGCAGGGTGGATTTGCCCGAGCCGTTGTTGCCGATGATGGCCGTCACCTTGCCATGGGGGATCGTGAAGGACAAATCGTGCAGCACCGGCTGCTGGGGAATGTAGCCGAACGAGACGCGCTCCAGCCGGATATCCTGCGCTGTTTGTTTGTCCGGCAGCGGATTGCCTGCCTGGGGGTCCTCCTCCGGGCCGTCCAGCAGCACGCCCACATACTGCAAAGCGCCCTGGGTGCCCTTGAGAGTCTGGTAGTGGGTCAGCACCTCCGCCGTATACTGGTCCACCCGGCCCTTGTAGGTGGAAAAATCGTTGATGCCGGTCTCGGGCATTTTGCCCTGCCGGATCAAATCCGACCCGCACAACGCGATGACGATGGTGCCGATGGTGTTGTAGAGGGAGTTGGACAGCGTCTGAACCGCCACCATGAAGGCGTAGTAGAGGTCGGCCTTGTACCGCGAATCAATGGCTTTGAGTCCCTCCGTCACTTCCAGGTCCTCCATCGCCTGGGCCTTGACGTGTTTGGCCGCCGAGATATGCTCGGAGAAAAAGGTGGTCATCACGTTCAGGCTGTCGTACCGCCGGAGCATCATCTGGTATTGCAGATGGCCCACCAGCGCGAACACCAGCACCGCGATGGGTAGCAACAGGAGCATGTACAGCGAGAGCGTGCCGTCAAAGCGGTACATCTCCCAGCAGCAGCGGAAAAAGCTGTACAGAGACACAATGGTGTTGAAGGCCATCTGGACCACCAGGCTGGCCTGGGTGATGTCGTTGACCAGGCCGGAGATCAGGGCGGAGGGCTGGCGGCGCTCCACCTCCCGCATGGGCAGGTGGAGGATCTTGCGCCAGAGCAGTTTGCGCGCCCGCAGTGTGACCAGGGCGCTGCCGTACCCGCCGGTCAGGTTGATGAGCATGCTGAGCAGGGCGTTGAAAACATTCATCAGCGCATAGCCGATGATGACCCCGTTGTACAGCTCACCCTTGTTGATGCGGATCAGATAGTTGGAGACGGCCAGCACGACCTCGGTGTTGGCAAACCCCAGGAGCAGCGAGAGCAGGAACAGCCACCACGGGATCGGGAAGCGGGTAAAAAAGGACAGGTACGCCCCAAAGGAGAACTTGGCTTTCTGCTTGTTTTTCATGCGGAGGCCCCTCCTTTCAGGTCCATCATTTCACGGCAGAACGCGCTTTGCTGCAAAACCGTCTGGCGATCACCCGCCGCGGTGACCGTCCCGTGTTCCAGCACCAGGATCCAGTCGGCGTTTTGCAGCGTCTGGGCGTCGTGGGCCACATACACCACCGTCTTACCGGCCATCAGGGTGCGGATGCTCTTCCAGACGCAGTCCTTGCCGGCTATGTCCATGGCGGCGGTCGCCTCGTCCAGCAGCAGGATGTCCGACTTCTGCAAAAGCGCCCGCGCCACCGAGAAGCGCTGCCGCTGCCCGCCAGACAGGCTGGCGCCGGCTTCCCCGACCGGCGTGTCGTAGCCTTCCGGCTGCTCCCGCACAAAATCCAGAATGCCCACGGCCTCACAGACCCGGTCCAGTTCCTGGTCGTCCGGCGTGCGGTCCAAACCATACAGCAGGTTTTGCCGGATGGTGCCGGAATACATCACGCTCTCCTGCGTCACATAGCCCACGGCCTGGCGGAAACTGTGCAGGGAAATACCGGCAATGTCCCGCCCGTCCACGGCGATGGTCCCCTTTGCCAGCGGGTACAGCCGGTCGATCAGGTTCAGCAGCGTTGTCTTGCCGCTGCCGGAAGGGCCCACGATCGCGGTAATTTTTCCGGCAGGGATCTCCGCGTTGAGACCGGTAAACAGCGCTGTGTCCCCGTAGGAGAAGCACACGTCCCGCAGCGAGATGTTCCCCCGGAGCACTTCCGCAGCACAGCCCTCGTCCAACGGCTCCTCCCGCTCGTCCATGATTTGGGACACGCGGTCCACAGACCCCTGCGCCCCCTTGAAGTTGGACCAGGAATTGCAGTAGTTGCTGAGGATGTTTGTGAGCTGGATTGCAAACCCATAGTAGGCGATCCACTGGGTCAGGTCCAGTGCGCCGGTGCTGTAAAAGGCGCGGCCCGCCAGGATGATCGCCACGCTTTGCAGCGCGCTGGCGATGGCGTTGATCGGCAGCGCCAGGCCGCGCACCCACAGGTCGGTCACCTCGGCCTGGTAGGAGGCTTTCATCCGTGCTTCGCCGGCGACCGCTTCTTTTTCCTCGGTGCTCATCGACTTGATCAGCAGCATATTGTTGGCCCGCTCCGCGATGGCCGCGGTCAGCTGTGCGTTGCGCCGGTTGATCAGGTCCGCCACGCCAAAGCGCATCCGCCCCAGCACAAAGGAGATCAGGATGTTTACGGGCAGCACGATCACCAGCGCCCACATCAGCCGCTGGTCATAGCTGGAAACGCGCCCCAGCATCAGCAGGCTGGAGTACGCCGTGGTGAACACCGGCAAAAGCACCTGCATGATCAGGGTGCTGATGCTGGTTACATCGGTGGTGATGCGGCTGAGCAGCTCCTTGGGGTTGTTGGCCTCATAGAATTGCAGCGGCAGATGCACGACCTTTTTCCACACCATCCGCCGCAGGTTCCGGTCGATCCGCGCCAGGCACAGGTTGCTTGTCAGGCTGGAAATGGAGCCGATCACCAGCGACAGCAGCGTAAAAAACAGGTAGGGCAGCACGACGGCGAAAAGGCCCACCTGGCCGGCGAACAGCGCGGCGCTGTATTCGGTCGTGCTGACACTCACATTGGCAATGAGGGCCGATACCGCCAGATACCCCACGATCCAGAGATAGGGCAGCTGCGCCTTGCCCAGCATGGCAAAAAAGCGCCGAAAACTGCCGTACCGCTTGCGGAACAATGCGTTCTGTTCCATTTGCTTCTCCCTTCCCTTTCCGGCCATACCCCGGAAAGCAAGAGAGACCCGCCGGTTTTGCGGGGAGCGCGGCGCGCCCGGTGGCCGGGGGCGCCGCAGCCGCGCACAAAACTGGCTAGGTCTCCATTGACTTTACTGTCCTGCCTGCGCCCGGTCAAGCGTTCGGGCGGCAGGGGCCGGCGGCGCCAGGTTTGGCTGTGTGAAGGCTGCCGCTTTCATCCTGCACACATCCTTTCCCAGACGACCGGCTTGGTTATTGGCTGTATTTTACCACATTTTTACACGGGAAAACAGCAGCGGTGTCGATTTTGTCCGGCTGCGGGTCTATTCTGCCGCTTTCCGCCGCAGGGCTCAGTCATACATGTACCGGGCGATCACATCCTTGACCTGCTGCGGCTGCATCACGCCCACATGGCTGTGAACCAGCTTGCCGTCCTTGTAAAACTGGACGGTGGGCACCGCCTGGATATGATATTGGGCGGCCAGTTGGGGATTGTCTGTGGTGTTGAGCTTGACGATGTTCAAAAAAGGGATCTCGGTGTCCAGGTCCTCGAGAATGCGTGCAAAAAGCTTACAGGGCACGCAGGTGGTGCCGTAAAAATCGACGATCACAAAACCGTCTTGGACAAGGCTTTCAAAGTTTTCGCTGTTGGCCTGTTGAATCATAGGGGTGCCTCCTGTTGTGTTTCATGGGGATGGGTCATTCCGCGTCGGGCAGCGGGTTTTTGTCCCGGTACAGCCGGTCTGCGTGGGTGCGCCAGACCTCCTCGGCATGGGCAGCGTACTGGTTGAAGGTATAGGTTTCTTTTGGCATGGCAGCCCGGGCCTCCTCCGCGGTGGTATGCCAGGTGGCGGCATAGTCCTGCAGGAACGCGGCGTAGCCCGCCTCGGTCACGGCAAAGCCGTCGTTTTGGGCGTAATGCCGCCCCAGCAGGCAGCAGCGCAGGCTGTCAAAGCAGGTGTCCTGGGTCATGGCCACCAGCTCGGCGTAGCTCTTGACCGGGATGTTCCCGGCAAACTGCTCGGGGGTCATCTGTTCCAGCACCATGCCGCTCTGCCGGGCGATGGCCCGGCAGCGGTCCAGCTCCCGCTCCACCGCCTGCTTCCAGTCCGCCTTGCAGAGCACAAACGCGGACCCGTCCAGCACCGCCCGCTTGATCCGGGCGGCCAGCGTCCAGGCTGCCTGCGCGGCGGCTTTGTCCCGCTGCTGCGCCAGCAGATAGCGCCGGCACCCGGCCACCGTGCGCACCCCCGGCAGCTTGCACGCGGCGGCCATCTCGTCGGTCAGCGCGGGCACAACCCGCTTTTGCACGGCCTGCACGGTCAGGGCGACCTCGCCCTCCGGCAAGGTCGCCGTGCGGGTCTCGCCGGCCTGCATACCGATGGCCAGGGCTTCCAGCGTTGGATTGTACATTCCGCTGCCCGCCACAAAGCGGATGTTGTCTTTTTGAAAGCGCGGCAGCGCAGAGTGCAGTGAGCAGCGGACCATATCGCCGGCAGCCACCGCGCCGCCCGGCTCCCAGGTCACATACGGGTTGCGGAGCCGGTCCAGCTCTTTTTGCAAAGCGGCCTGGTCGGGCACAAACGCCGGGATGTCCAAAGCCACTTCATGGTAGTCCTTGGCGGCAACAAGTTTGGATTGCATACGTTTCCTCCTATTTCCCCACCGGCAATGGGATGCGCGCGGCGGTGAACCCCTGGCCCTGCACTTCCCGGACGGTGGCGATGGTCAAAAATGCGCCGGGGTCGATGCGGTGGATGGCCGCTTTGACGCCGTAAAGTTTCTTGTTGGGGATGACGCAGAACACCACACTGCCCGCCGTCCGCCGCAGGCCGGTGTCTGCGTGGAGCATTGTCACGCCGGCCTGTGCCTCGCAAAGCAGGGCTTGCCGGATCTCCTCGTAGTGGTCGGAGATCACCAGCAGCTGAAGCTGGGCGGCGCCTGCCACCATGGTCCGGTTCATCACAAAAGTTTCGATGGCCAGGGCCATCACGCTGAACCAGAGGTTGCGCCCGCCAGCCATCCAGAACGCCATGGCCATCACGCCGTAGTCGGCGGCCATTTTGACCCCCGCTACCGGCAGCCGGATTGTCCGGTGCAGGATCATGGCCAGCGAGTCGCTGCCGCCGGTGGAAGCGCCGGCCCGAAGTGTAACCCCCACGCCGGCCCCCACAAAGCAGGCCCCGCACACAAGGGCCGCGAAGCGGTCGGTTTCGAGCAGTGAAAAGGCGGGCAAACGCTGCCACAGCCCCAGAAACACTGGATAGGCCAGCGACCCGGCCGCTGTGTTGATGGCAAACTCCCGCCCGATGCAGGCCCATCCGGCCACCAGCAGGCCCAGGTTCAGCACAAAGACGGACACAGCAGTGTCCAGCCCAAACAACGTGTGGAGGATCAGCCCTACGCCAGTGGCGCCGCCCACTGCCAGCCCGGCAGGCAGGTAGACCGCCGCTACCCCGTAGGCCAGCAGCGCATTGCCGGCCAGCACGCCCGCCAGCCGCCCCAGGTAGCCCAGCCAGCCGGGTTTCATCGCGGTTCCTCCTGCGGTTGTGCCAGGAAAGCCAGCGCGCTGTGCACCGCCACATTGCCCTCGCCCACTGCCTTGGCGTACTGGTAGGGGCGGCCGGTGCAGTCCCCGGCGGCAAAGCAGCCGGGCCGGTTGGTGCGCTGGGCCCGGTCCACCTGGATATGGCCGTTTTCCATGGCAAGGCCGGATAGGAGCGCCTGCGGGGCCACCGTTTCCCGCAGGCAGAACACGCCCTCCACCGGGAGGGTCGCATCCGCCCAGCGCACCCCGGTCACCCGGTCGTCCCCCTCGATGGCCTGGGGCCGGCCTTTGTGGCAGCCCGGCGTATCGGCCAGACCGCCCGCGTAGGTGCAGAACAGTTCCACATGGCCCGCCACGCTTTGCAAAAAGCGGACGTCCTCCTCCAGGCTCTGGCTTTCGCACACCACCGCGATGTTCCGCCCGCGGTACAGCTCGCCGTCGCAGGTGGCGCAGCAGCTGACCCCCTTGCCCAGCAGCCGGTTTTCGCCGGGGATCTGCCCGCGTGCCGCCACACCGGTGGCCAGGATCAGGCAGCGCCCTTCATAGAAATCCGGCCCGGCGCAGACAGCATAGTGCCCGCCCATCTCGTAGACCGCCGCCACCCGTGCTTGCTGGATTGGGATGCCAAGATCATCCACCTGCCGCAGAAAAGCGTCCCGCAGCTCCCGGCCGGTCACCCGGGGCAGGCCGGGGTAATTCAGGATACGCTCTGCCTTTTCGACCTTGTCACTGAGCCGCCGGCTGCCAAACCAGAGGAACGAAAGCCCCCTGGCCCTGGCGGTCAACGCGGCAGATACCCCGGCCGGGCCGGTGCCCACGATCAGCAAATCCCACATGAACGGCGCCTCCTGTCCATCTTTTATTACGCAGTATACAGGTCCCACCGCCGCCGCTCAAGGGGGATTGTCTATCTCGTCCGAAATCCGGCCTATTTTGCCGGGGTAAGGCCAGTACATCCCCGGCATCCAAAAAAAGTTGTTACCTTTGCCAACACGGCCGATGGAGGTGGCGGCAGCGGCACCTTGCCTGTGGCCGCAGTATCAGGCCTTGGCATCCCGGCCGCTGACGGCCTGTACACCAACCTGGGGCTTCTGGTTTCGGACCAGTGTCAGCATTCCAGCAAGCTGGCCGTTTTTCAGGGAACCGACAAACTGCTGTTTAAGGAACTGTTATGCGGGTCTCCCTGTTCAGCCGAGCCTTGAAAGCGTAGAGGGCACCTCCCATGTCGTTCTGCCGAACATGCACGCTGCCCCCATATTGGCAAGGTGCAAAAGATCGGGAATGGAAAAAATACCCGGTATCAATACACGTGATTTTGGTTGAAAAAGAAAATAGCGGTTGCTGACCGATGGGCGCTGTGTTGTGGCCCGCACAGGGAGGGCCGTTGACCACCATTTGACCACTCTTCCTTTGGGATCGTCTCCTTGCGGCAATTTTCACGTTCCAACATCCTTTTCTTTGCGCAACAACCAGTGCAGGAATTTGTGTACACTGCACAAATCTCTGCGATGGTTCATTGCTATTTGCCAGATGTCACAGTTCTCCGACCCGAAAGGCCGCAGGTTCGAATCCTGTCAGCCGCACCAAAAAAGCACGCGCTTACGTTATGTGGGCGCGTGCTTTTGCTGTTGTATGGAATCGGTCCCGGCGCGGGCCGCCTTACAGCCCCATCACTTCGCCCAACTTTTCCTGGGCTTCCCGCTTCTTTTTGTCAAAGGCATGGGCGTAAATGTCCAGCGTTGTACTGGCCTGGGAATGACCCAGCAGGCTGGCTACCGTTCGCACATCCACGCCTTGGGCAATCAACAGGCTGGCGTTTGTATGCCGCAAGCTGTGTACGTTCAGATTTTCCGGCAGACCATTCTGCCACAAGATTTTCTTGAAACGGAACGTGAACGTGGTCGGCACCATCGGATCGCCGTTGGGCTGACGGAACAGATAGTCCTCTTCTTGCAGCATCTCGCTCGCCTGCTGGCGCTCCCAGGCGCATTGACACTTCCAGGATTTAAGCAGCTTCGCCATCGCCTTGCTGACGTACACCATTCGGTCGCCACTGGCAGTCTTGGGCGGCTTCACAAAAATGGGTTCGTGGCTCAACTTTACCACATTGCGCTGGATGTGGATTGACCGCTTCTTCCAGTTGATGTCCGACCACCGCAGCCCGCAGGCTTCGCCCCGGCGCATCCCGGTGGCCAGCACCAGTTTGAAGTAAGTTTCGTATTTAAGACCCTGCCCTTCCAGGGCGGCGATGAGCTTTTGCACCAGTTCTTCGTCGGCTACTGGACGCTCCTTTTTCTCGCCTTGCGGTTTATACATTTTCCAGGCCGGGTTGTGTAACAAATACCCTTCCTCCACCGCGTCACTCAAGATACTGCACAGGATGTTGTGGATGCCCTCCACGCTTTTCTCACTCAATGGTTTACCATCGGTCAGCTTCGGGGCCTTGTGCATTTCCTCGTAAAAGTCCCGGATTACTTCCTTGCGCAGGTCGGTCAGTTTGTAGTGCCCCAGCGCGGGCAAGATGCGCCGCACATCCTGCTGGTCACGGGAGTAGGTCGTTTTCGCCAGTTTTTTCGGCGCCACCTCCGCCAGCCAGTGGTCGATGTACTTGGCCAATGTAATGCTCTTATTCACCGGCTCCGGGGTGTGGTGTACTTCCCGCTCGAACAGCACCGCCTGTTCCTGTAACCACTTCTCGCGCTGCTTTGGTTTTAACTCCACCGGCGGATGCACGGTTTTCTGTGCCGATTTCAGCCGGTTGCCCTCGTAGTCGTACCCACGAGATACAACGATTAAATAACTGTTTTCTCCCCGTTTGCGAATGGATGCCATACTGCCACGTCCTTTCCGTTTTGCTTTGTGTTTTATTTTTTACGTCTAGTCATTGTTTTTGACCTTCCGCACCACAAAGCATACCAACCTCTGTGGCATATAGCTATCACCAAACCCAACAGACTTTGGAGGCAAAACTGCCCCAAGACCCCACCAAAACCAACAACAGGGAAGCCCCGGAGTACGAGGCTTCCCTGTTGCTTTTCGTCTTACGGTCTTATAGGCTTACGGGTTTCCCGCTTCCAGCATTTTTTGTTCCCGCTCCCAGGCAACGGCATCCGCCGGTTGCAACATGGTATCCAGGAGCCCCGCTGCCTGCTCCTTGCAGGTATCCTGTGGGTGGCAGTAGGTGCGCTCCAGGAAGGCAGTGTCCGCATGGCCCAGCAGGTCGGCGGTCACCTGTTTGCTGGTCCCGTTCTCCAGCAGGTAAGTAGCGAAGAAGTGCCGCATTGTGTGCAGGTGGTAGTCTTTGGGGAAGCCGTTTTTGTCGTACAGTTTACGCAGGTGGCGACTGAAGGTGTCCGGGTGGATGGGTTTTCCCTTATGGGTGAAAATTAGATCATCGGGACAGATGCCATTGTTTTCCACAATTTGGTTGAAAAGTAACTCGCCCAAGTAATCGTATACCAACTGGGGTAGTACCACCACGCGGGTGCGGTGGCTTTTGGTGTCACTTTCCACCACACCTTTACCAACTACCGTGCTGCGGGAGTGTTGGATCAGCAGTTGATTACCTTCATGCAAATCGCGCCAGCGCAGGGCACATAACTCCCCTCGGCGCAGGCCGGTGGATAACGCCAGCAGATAGTACACCCGGTAAAGCAATGGTTCCTGCAAAATGCATTGCAACAGCTTCTGCATCTCCCACGCCTGCGGGATGCGCTGGGGCGTGCGCTTCACACGCAGTTTGTCCACGCGGTGGGCCGGGTTATACAGTAGGATGTCATTTTTTACGGCATCCTGCAAAACGGCGGAAATGGTGTCCAAGTATTTATGTACCGTATTTTCGCTCAGTAACTGACCGTTCCGTCCGGGACGCTGGCGCAGTTCCTCGCACAGTTCTTCCAGCACCATAGGCCGGATCTTGCACAGCAGCAGACCGCCAATGGCAGGGTACACCGCCTCCAGCATCCGGCGGTAGCCCTCCAGTGTACTGACTTTGTAGCGTTTGGCCATTCGTTCCAGCCAGCGGTTGGCGTAGTCCTCGAACCGGGTGTTCTCGCTCTGGTCGATGCCGGTGCGGAACCGTTTTTCCAGGCGCTCAGCCTCTGCCATGACGTATTGTTGGATCCCCCGTTTCGGCACCTCCTTGGGAACATCAACAGTTCGTGCCTGCATCCGTTTCCGGCCGTTCGGTTTGTATCCATTACAAACCGTAATTTTGTATTTTCTTTCTCCGCGCTGTTGAATGTATGCCATACAGGCCCCCCTATCGTTTCAAATTCATGACGCCAGTGACGGACGTGACGCTGGTGACGGTTGTGACGGCATCCCCCCTGTATAGCTGTATCTGTCACACCCGTCACTCGTGTCACAGGCGTCACCGGCCTGCGCCTCATATCGCAGGCACAGCAGCCGCTTGCTGTTGGTCCGCTTGGTTTCCAACATTATCCCGAACTTAGACAACGCGTCGTCATGGCTTTGCAGGTACTTGGAAAGGTTCGCCGGGCTCCAATAGCTGCCCTGTTTTTCCAGTTGTGCTGCCAGTTCAGTGGCGGTTCCCCGGAACTCCCCCGCCGCCAGCAGCTTTTTCAGGGCATTCACCACCAAAGTCAGTTGCAACTGCTCCTGCGGCACGGTCCGGCTCCACCGGCAATCGGAGAACTCCAGTTCTTCCTCCACATCCTCAATGTCCCGCCCAGTGGCATAAAGGATGGCGGTGCCATCCTGGCGTTTGTTGCGCATCAGGATCAGAGTGCCGTCCGCC
>OLIH01000284.1_pt1 | contig 40939 bp, 36 predicted proteins | sample 1609721 | NCBI WGS metagenome assembly OLIH01 (sample SAMEA4350157, study PRJEB24818) | metagenome | biome: human; feature: gut; material: faeces | place: Denmark | collected 2013-09
AAATCGCTGTAATTTCTCAGACACAATCGCTTGCGTCCTGTTGAATTACTTGTTCTTTTGGAATTGATTATAGTGTTTTTCCAAACACTGTAAGGTTCCACAAGTTTCAGGTTTGTTCAATTTTCAAGGTCCTGCTTGGCGCCATCCTCATCGGGACAGCTTATTTATTATATCTCGTGAAGTTCTTTTTGTCAAGCACTTTTTTGAGATTTTTTTGAGCTGCGAAGTTCTTGGTGAACTTCTTTTCTCAGCGCCTGCCGTCCCTCGCGAGACAGCTTAGTTATAATACCACCCGAGCAAGCAATTGTCAACACCTTTTTTCAGATTTTTCAAAAAACTTGCCTGTGGTTTGCCAGCATTTTACCGGCATGTAGTAAGTTTAGCATGCAATCCTACTTCCGTCAAGCATTTTGCTTCGCTATAACGCAAATTTGGCGTTTTACCCATCCGGAGTGTCCCCAGTTGGATAAAACGCCTAAAAAATCATACTTTTGATTTGGGTCTTTTCTTTTCCTCCTTCCTCTCTTCCCCGGTCAATTCCTGACGCATCCACTTAAGGATCTTCCGTTCCCGGCGCGAAATCTGGACCTGCGTGGTGTGCAGCACCTTGGCGGTTTCGCTCTGGGTCTTTCCTCCGAAAAAGCGAAGGCGGATCAGCACTCGGTCCTGGGGAGACAGCTTGTCCATAACCTCCCGCAACCCGATCCGTTCCGACAGCTTCTCTTCCGGGGATTCCACCGGTATATCCCACTCCCGGTTTCCGTCCTCACTTTCGGTAGGGGTCAGGGATACCACCGGCATGGACGCCCGGATGGCCATGGCTACCTGTTCCGGTGTAGCCCCCAGTGTTTCGGCCAACTGTGTGACCCCCGGTTCGGCGCCTGTCTGTTTGAGAAACCGTTCCCGTTCCGCGTTGATCTTCAGTCCCAGTTCTTTAATGGAGCGGCTGACCTTGACCGTGCCGCCGTCCCGGAAAAGCTTTTTGATTTCCCCCAGGATGACCGGTACCGCATAGGTGGAAAAGCAAACGCCACGTCCCGAATCAAACCCGTCGCAGGCCTTGACCAACCCCAGGCAGCCCGCCGCGTACAAATCCTCGTACTCAATGCCCCGACCGATGAACCGTCCCGCACAGGTACGGGCCAGGCCCAGGTTGCGCTGGATGAACTCCTCCCGGGGAATCCGATCATACAGGGCGGTGGTGTTGGCCGATTGGGACACGGCAGAAGTCGTTGCTGACATGACGGTGACCTCCTTATGTTGGTATGTAGGAAGTCAGCCTTTGGCCTCCAGCCGCTTGGCCATGGTCACCCGGGTTCCCCGTCCCGGTGTGGAGCTGACCTTGACCTTATCCATAAAGCTTTGCATGACCGCAAATCCCAGTCCTGCCCGTTCATCCGGGTTGCCTGTGGTGAACAAGGGTTCCATGGCCTTGTCCACATCCGGAATGCCCACGCCACGGTCGGTGACGGTGATGCGCACCAGGCCGTTTTCATACAAAGCCGCGGTCAGGGTGACCTGGCCCACCGCATCCGGGTAGGCGTGTACAATACAGTTGGTAACCGCTTCGGACACGGCGGTCTTGATGTCGGCCAGCTGGGGCACCGTGGGATCCGCCTGGGCCAGAAACGCCGCCAGGGCCGCCCGGGCAAAACTTTCATTGACGCTGCGGCTGAGAAAGGTAAATTTGACCTGATTGACCATCTTCATGTAACATGTATCCTCCGTTCACACATAGGAGATCCGGGCCAGGTCCAGCATGCGCCGGACAGCCGCGGGCGGGTTCTGCACCGTGAGGCGGCCGCCCAGAGAGGACATGTATCGTCCCCGTCCCAGGATCAGTCCCACACCGGAGGAATCCATAAAAGTAACACCCGAAAAATCCAGGGTCAACAGTTCCGGCATGCGCGCATCGATCTGGGCGTCGATTTCCCGGCGCAGCCCCTGGGCCGCATGGTGGTCGATCTCCCCCGAAAGATAGGCAGCCAGTGTTCCGCTGGCGGGCACAAAACAGATCTTTGCCAAGTTTGTCCACCTCGATCATACAAAAAGCGCCCCGTAGGCTGGTTTGTATCACCAGTATACGGGGCGCTTGGCAAATATTTTGCTGAAATACGGCGTCACCTGCAAAAAAGAGGTTCCGCGCTTTTATTCCGGGACCATACTTCCGGGGGAATCAGTTTTCCGCCTCTTCCAACAGAATGGGCCGGGCTTCGGCAGCCAGGTACAGACTGCCGCAGACCACCACACCGGCCAGGTTGTGGTAATCCGCATAGTCCACCGCCTTGCGGATGGCTTCGCGGACGGTACCGCCCGCTTCGGCGTCCAGATGGAACCGGGCGGCATGCTCCAGTTCCTCCGCCGTCATGGCGCGGGGACAGTCGGGAGTGACCGTGAAGACCTTATCAAAGGTTTTGGAGAGGGCTTCCAGCATAGGGCCGTGGTCCTTATCCTTCAGCACTCCCATCACCCCCACCAGGTTGCCTTCATATCCGGCTTCGGACAGGGTGGCGGCCAGGGCGGCAGCGCCGTCGGGGTTGTGGCAGCCATCCAGCAACAGAAGCGGATGGCGACGGATGACCTCGATGCGGGCCGGCATATGGGCCGCCTGCAGACCGGCTTCAATGGCTTCGTCGGAAATGTCGTAGCCGTACTGGCGCCAGAGGGTCAGGGCAATCTCGATGGCCATGGCCGCATGGTTGGCCTGGTGCTTGCCGGGAAAGGACAGCATGACCCGGTATCCGCCGTAGTCAATATAGTTCTGCAGCGGGCGGCATTTCAGGGGCAGAATATCCTCCAGGTCCGGGGTCTGGATGGAGGTATGGGCTTCGGCGGCCGCGGTGAGCAGCGGCCCCATGGCTTCCGGCGGCTGGTCCGGGTAGCAGATGACGGCACAGCCTTCCTTGATGATGCCGGCCTTCTCGGCGGCAATGGCGGCCAGGGTATCCCCCAGCACATCCATATGGTCCATACCGATGCGGGTGATGGCCGCCACCAACGGGGCGGGAATGGCATTGGTGGCATCGAACCGGCCACCAAGACCGGTTTCCAGCACCACAAAATCGCACTTTTCCCGGGCGAACCAGAGCAGCGCAATGGCGGTGACCACCTCAAATTCCACCGGGGAGGGCTTGCCGGCGGCACACAGCTCGTCCACGGCGTCCAGCACTTCCTCCGCCAGATTGCCCAGGGTCTGGGGAGGAATCATCTCGCCGTCGATCTGAAAGCGTTCCCGGAAATCCAGCACATACGGGCTGATGGTGAGCCCGGTCTTGTAGCCGGCATGGGTCAGGATGGACGCCGTCATGGTAGACAGCGTCCCCTTGCCGTTGGTGCCGGCGATATGGATGCATTTCAGCTTGTTTTCTGGGTTGCCCAGGGTATCCAGCAACGCATGCATGCGTTCCAGGGTCGGTTTCCCCGTGCCCATACGGGGCAGGGCGTGAATGGCCTGCACGGCCTGTTGTTCGGTCAAAGCAGTTCCCTCCTGTTAGGGTTTTCGTGGTGGGGCGGTTCCGCGTTGATGCGGTCCTCCTCCTGTTCCCGCAGCAATTGTTCCCGCTCGGCGCGCAGGCGGCGGTTTTCCTTCTTGATGCGGTGGAAGGCTGTGATGGCCCGCACGATGAGCAGCAGGATCAGCGCCACAAACAGGCCGAAGACCACACCGCCCATGTCGATCCAGACGTCGGTGACCTGGGAGGTACGGCCGGGAATGAATTTCTGGATGGTTTCATCCATCAGTGCCGTGGTCATACCGCCCAGCAGAGGCCAGCTGACGTGGCGCACAAAGTGGGAAGTATACACCCGCAGGCAGAGCATGAGCAGAAAACCTTCCAGGGTGAACTCGGCAAAATGGGCCAGTTTGCGGACGGTGTGTTCGGAAAGCGGGCCCAGGTTCACCTTATCCAGCAGATGGTTCAAAGCCCGCATGACCGCCTGGCTGCGCTCGGAGGAGAAATATCCTTCCTGCAGCGAATTGCGGAAGATGAACACAATGCAGGCAATCAGCGCGATGGTGAAGATCACCCGGAAGGCGATCAGCCATGGACTTGTTTTTTGATTTTGCATTTCAGTTCCTTTGTTTTTCTATGTTTTTGATACGGGTTTTACTGATTATAGCACCGGCAACGCCAACAGGCAAGGCCGTGGATTGTAAAAGCAGAACCGCCGACCGCACGCCCCGGCGTTGAAAACAGGCCGGAATGGCAGTGCGGGCAGCGGCTCCGCTACAGATATTCCTGGGTAGGGATTTACTGGATAAAGGCGTCGTGGATGGCGGAGACGGCACGGTCCGCATCCGCCTTATCGATGATGACGCTGATCTTGATTTCGCTGGTGGAGATCATGCGGATGTTGATGTTCTGGCCGGCCAGCGCCTCAAACATGGTGGAGGCAACACCCGGATGGCTCTGCATGCCGGCGCCCACCACGCTGACCTTGGCGCCGGTCTTATCCACCGAGATTTCGCCGCCGCCGAAACGGCCCTTGTGGTTTTCCAGCACGCTGACGGCGCTTTCGGCATCGGTGAGGGGCACGGTGAAGACCAGGTCCTTGTTGCCCGCGGTGCCGGAGCTCTGCAGAATGATATCCACGTTGATGTTGCGCTGCGCCAGCAGGCTGAACACCTTGAAAGACATGCCCGGCACGTCGGGCACTCCCTTGATCGAGATTACGGCCACGTTGTCATCCTTCGCAACGCCTTTGATCAGCATACCTTCCACTTTCGTTTCCTCCTTCACGATGGTTCCCGGAACGGGATTGATGCTGGAGAGCACCTCCAGCTCGACGCCGTACTTTTTGGCAAGTTCGACGCTGCGGTTGTTCAGGACCTGGGCTCCCAGAGAAGCCAGTTCCAGCATTTCGTCAAAGGTGATTTCCTGCAGCTTGGTGGCTTTGGGAATCTTGCGCGGGTCGGCGGTGAACACGCCTTCCACGTCGGTGAAGATCTGGCAGCGGTCCGCATGCAGCGCAGCCGCCAGTGCCACGGCCGAAGTATCACTGCCGCCACGGCCCAGGGTGGTGATGTCGTCGGAACGGTTGAGGCCCTGGAACCCGGCCACCACAACCACACGGTTGCGGGCCAGTTCGCTTTCCACGCGCTCGGTGTCCAGGCGCTTGATGCGGGCCTTGGAATAGGAACGGTCGGTGACGAAGCCGGCCTGCCAGCCGGTGAGGCTGACGGCGGAAACGCCGATTTCCTGCAGGGCCATGGCCAGCAGGGCGATGGAGATTTCCTCGCCGGCCGCCAGCAGCATATCCATCTCCCGGTGGGACGGGTCGCCGGTGATCTCGGCCGCTTTGGCGATCAGGTCATCGGTGGTGTCGCCCTGGGCAGACACCACGACCACCACATCATTGCCCGCGTTGCGGGTGTTGGCCACGATGCGCGCCACATTGAAGATGCGGTTGCGGTCCTTGACCGAGGTACCGCCGAATTTTTGTACAATCAATGCCATTGGTGAATTTCCTCCCCTTCTATGCTGTCACGCCTCAACGGTCGCGCCGATATTGTCGGCCAGCAGGCGATAGACGGTGAAATGACGGAGTTTTTCGGTCTGGGGCAGGGCTTCTCGCGCCTGTTCGAAGAACTCCTGGTCGTCCTTGTGGACGACCGCGATGATGGTGGGGCCGGCGCCCGAAATGTACACGGCCTGGGCTCCCAGGTCCTGGGCCAGCTCAAACATTTCCTCGCCCCCGTCAATGAGCGGCAGGCGGTAACGCTGGTGCAGGGCGTCCTTGGTAGCCACCCCCAACAGGCCGTAGTCACCGTCGCAGAAAGCTGCGGTGGCCAACGCCGCCCGGGACAAGTTGTAGACGGCGTCCTTATGGGAGACCATCTGGGGCAGCGCTGCGCGGGCCTTGGAGGTGAGCAGGCGGAAATCCGGCACAAAGGCCGCAAAGGCCAGGTCCGGGTCGATGTTCTTTTTGACGGTGTAGACAAGGCCTTCGTCATACACGCTGGTGACAAAGCCGCCCAGCATGGCGGGGGCCACGTTGTCAGGGTGACCTTCGATGGCGGTGGCCAGGGTGAGCATCTGACGTTGGGTCAGAGGCTTGCCCAACAGGGCGTTGGCTCCCAGCAGACCAGCCACGATGCAGGCGGAGCTGGATCCCAGGCCCCGGGCCATGGGAATATCATTGCGCTGGGTGATATTCAGTCCCTTGAGGGGCACCCCCAGCTGGTCATAGACGGCGCGGGCGCTGCGGTACACCAGATTGTTGGCGCCGCCCGGCACGTGGGTGTCATCCAGCGAGGTGATATGGATACGGTCGGATTCCTCAAAGGTAAACACATTGTGCATAGAAAGCGCCAGGCCCAGAGAGTCGAACCCGGCGCCCACATTGGCGCTGGTGGCAGGTACGGTAACGGTGACCATTGTGTTGTTCCCTCCCCTGTTTACTCTTCCATCTGTTTCAGGACCAGATCCACATGGCCCCCCAACAGCCCAACCTTTTCGCACACGGCGTTGACAACGGCGGGGGTGGCGCCCAGCATCCGGTAGCTCACCCCTTCGGGACCTTCGTCCACCGGGGAGCCCGGTCCGGCCAGGGAGGCCAGCACGGCGGCGGAAATGCCCCGGGCCCGGATGTACCAGGAATATGCGGCGTCATCGGGCAGCATGCCCTCCCGCTTGGGGGCGGGCTGCCAGAACAGGCTGTCATGGATCTTGGCGCCGTCCTTCAGTGCATCAATGACATCGGCCACCACAGCGCTGGCGGTGGGCAGCTTGCCCGCGCCCTTGCCGTAGAAGATCACGTCCCCCAGCATGTCGCCCTTCATGAGAACGGCATTGAAGACGTCGTCCACGTTGGCCAGCTGGTTGGTATCCGGCACCAGCATGGGCTCCACGCCGGCGGAAACACCGCCGTCCGGCAGTTCCTTGTACCAGGCAATGAGCTTGATGGCGCTTTCCAGCTTTTCCGCCGCCTTGATGTCGGCCACGGTGATCTGGCGGATCCCCCGGGTGGGGATGTTGTCGGGATAGACGGCGGAACCGCTGGCCAGCGAGGCCAGAATGGCGATCTTGCGGCAGGCATCCCGGCCATCCACGTCGTCGCTGGGGTCCTTGGTTTCGGCGTAGCCCAGCTGCTGGGCGATCTTGAGGGCGGCGTCAAAGCCCATGTTCTCCCGCTTCATCTTGGTGAGCATGAAGTTGGTGGTGCCGTTGACGATACCTTCGATGGAGCTGATGTGGTTGGCGGCCAGGCACTGGTGCATGGGGGTGATGATGGGCGTGCCGCCGCCCACGCTGGCCTCAAACAGGAAAGCCACATTGTGCTCCCGGGCCAGAGCCAGCAGTTCGGCGCCGTAGGTGGCCACCATCTCCTTGTTGGAAGTGCAGACGCTGCGGCCGCTTTCCAGGCAGCGCCGCACATACGGGTAGGCAAACTTGGTGCCGCCGATGGTTTCCACCACCACCCGCACTTCCGGGTCGGCCAGGATGATGTCCAGGTCCTTGACGAACAGGGCCGCATCCGGCGAATCGGAGAAATCACGCACATCCAGGATATATTTGACTTCCACGGGTTCGCCCACGCGCCGGGCGATGGAAGCCGCGTTGCGGCGGCAGACTTCCAGCACGCCGCTGCCCACGGTGCCGAACCCCATGATCGCGATTTTAGCCATAATTACACTCCCTCTCACATTTTATGCCGGCGCCTTGCCTCAGGTGCCCCGGTGTACTTCCACCACAAACGGCTGGCGGGCCAGCTTGAGCAGCATGTCTTCCACCGACATCTGCATGGTGGCGGTGCGCACGGTGACTTCCACCTGGGCGGTGCCGTTTTCCGGCCGGGACTGGGTGATGGTCACGATGGACGCCCCCGCCGCCGAAATACCGGACAACAGCCCCTGCAATGCACCGGTCTTATCCAGCAGGGTGGCAATGACGGTCAGTGTTTCGCGCCCGGACTCCGCATCAAAGACGTAGTCCTTGTATTTATAAAAGGCACTGCGGGAAATACCCGCCCGGCGCGCCGCCGAAGATATGTTGGTGACCGCGCCGGAGGCCAGCAGTTCTTTGGCTTGCAGGACTTTCAGAAACACGTCCGGCAGGACTTCGGCGTCCACCAGAAGAAAACGTCGTTCCGCCATGTGTGTACCTCCTTCAAAAACAGTTGTGTTTGCGACAAGGATAATCATAGCACATGGCGCCTGTGGATGCAAGGGTGTGCCCACCCGCCGGCCACAAATTGAGCAAGGTGCACACCCTCGCCGTCAGATTGTGGATTGTTTTCGTCAGACAGACAACCCTTGTATGCCAGCGGCGCACATGCGCAGCCCGGCAAAACCCCGGACAAGCGCGGGGCTTATCCGGGGTCAAAAGTTTTGCCTGTGTTTGGGCTCAGGCGGCCGGGTCGGCGCTGGCCAGCGCGTCCGCAGTGAGCTGTCCCAGCGCAGCGGTGTCATCGCTCAACAGCGAGGCGGAGCTGGAATCGGGCAGGTTGTCGTCGGTGTAGTAACCGGTGCGCCCGCCGCTGGACACAATGGCACCGGTGGAGGTGTTGAACTGGTATTCGTGCACATTTTCGTTGGTGTAGAAGTTTGCAGCCGGCTTGTCGGCCTGGATCTCCTCCATCAAGGTCTTGAAGGCACGCTGGGTGGGTTTACCGCTGTTGCCGCGGCTGCCGTCCACGCCCCACATGCTGTACGGCTTGTCATAGCCCCACCACACAGCAATGGAGTAGTAGGGGGACAGACCGGCAAAGGTGTAGTCCTTGTAGTCGGAGGTTGTACCGGTCTTGCCCACGGCGTCGATGCCCTCGGTCTCGGGCTTCATGCCGTTAGCAGTGCCGGGGCTGGTCCAGACGTTGGCCAGCAGGCGGTTCATGATGACGGCGGTCTCGGGCTCGATGGCCTGGGTGGTGGTAGTCACCTTGTCCATATCCAGCACCACATTGCCCTGGTAGTCTTCCACGCGGGTGTAGTAGTGGGGGGTGGTGTAGGTGCCGTCGGTAAACATGGAGTAAGCGTTGGCCAGTTCCACCACAGTCAGGCCGCGGTTCTGGGCGCCCAGCACCAGAGGCGCCAGGTCGGCGTCGTTCTCATTGATCCACTGGCACTGCAGGGTCTCGGTGACGAAGTCGTACATATAGTCCACGCCCACCATGGAGCCGACCTTGACGGCGATGGTGTTGTAGGACTGCCGGATGGCGTCCCAGATCAGCATGGGGGCTCCGTCGCCGCCGGCACCGCCGTAGTTGGTGGGCCATTCCTTCCAGACATCACTGCGGGCCTGGTTGGTGGGATCGTTGGGGTCCAGAGAAAGGCCGAGCTGCAGGCACTTTTCGGGGTCCAGCATCTCCTTGCCTTCCTTGGTGTACAGCGGAGAATCTTCCAGCGCGGTGGAATAGTTGATCAGATGGTCATCCAGAGCCAGGCAGTATGCCGCGATGGGCTTCATGGTAGAACCGGTCTGGTGGGGCACCACAGCACGGTTGATACCGCGGTCCACCGTCTTTTCGCCCAGACCGCCGCCCACGGCGATGACCTCGCCCTTGTGGCCTGCTTCGGTGCTGGTAACGGCAATGGCGGCCTGGGTACGGACTTCCTCATAGAAGGTCAGATACTCGTTGCCATCCTCCGCCGTGTAGGTGCCGGTCTTGAAGGTCTGGTTGGTCTTGTCGGTGTAAACGGGCACATCGTCCTGAGCAAAAATGCTGCTGGCCGATTCGTCGGTGGGATTCATGGGCAGGCCGTTGACATCATACTTGATCTCGGCCCCCACAGGGATATCACTTTCGATCTCTTCCTCATGCCACAGGGCATAGAACAGCTCGTCGCCGTTCCAGGTGTTGTTGAGCATGAGCTGCTCCACCGAGTTCTGCACCGCCGGGTCCACGGTGGTGTACACGCGCAGACCGCCGTTGAAGATCATGTCCTGGGCCTCGGCGTCGGTTTCCAGGTTGTAGGCTTCCTTCAGGTCCGCGGTCAGCTGGGTTATGACCGCCTCGGTGAAGTAGGAGTTGTTGGAGCTGACGGCCACGTTCTCAGTCTTGGACTTGCTCTCGGCCAGGGTGATGGTCTCGGCCGTGGCGGATTCATACTCTTCCTGGGTGATATAGCCCTGGTTGAGCATCTCATACAACACGTGGTTGCGGCGCTGAATCAGGTTTTCCGGGTTGGTGAAGGGGTTGTAGCCGGTGGGGTTCTTGGAGATGGACGCCAGCACGGCACATTCGGACAGGGACAGTTCGCCCACGCTCTTGCCGAAATAGGTGTTGGCACCGGCCTCCACGCCCTGGATGGTGCCGGTCAGGGGCACCGTGTTCAGGTAGGCTTCCAGAATGGTTTCCTTACTGTACCGGTTGGACAGGCCGATGGCGCGGAAGATCTCGCGTACCTTACGCATATAGTCCACTTTGTTATCGTCGGTCAGGTTCTTGACCAGCTGCTGTTCCAGGGTAGACGCGCCCTGCTGGCCGCCCAGCAGCTGCTGGCCGGTCAGTTCGTTGAGGGCCGCGGCGATGGTACGCTTGAAGTTGACGCCGATGGAGTCATAGAAGTCCTTATCCTCGATGGCCACCACCGCATGCTGCAGGTTTTCGGGAATATCCGAAAGGTTGACCCACAGAGAGCTGATGTCACCGGACAGGGTGGTGTACTCGTCCCCGTTGCGGTCAAAGAAGATGGTGGACTGTTCGTCCTTCTTCTTTTCCAGGTCCAGCTTGCCTTCGGGGTCGGCGGTGACCTGCACCACATACATGGCCAGCAGCACCGCCCCCACGCTGCCCAGCATGATACACACGCAGATCAGGCAGCCGATAAAGCGCATGATCATACCGAAGATGCTGCGGCGCTTTTTCTTGGCCGGTTTCTTGCCGCCTTTGGCGGAATTGGGCGCGTCACCGGGAACTTTCGCCCCCTGGGTGGACAGATGCCGTTGCTGTTTGGGGTCTATGGGGACCGCCTCCTTTGCGGGTTTTGGTTGTATGGCAGACGGTGACGCTCCCCGCGTCACACAATCATGGACAATACCATATCCTGAATTATAGCACAAACCGCTGCCAAAAGTACAGGTATGGAATGTAAAATTCACAAGAAATTGTTTTTTGGGGTGCGCGACGGACAATACTTGTTCTGGCGCCGTTGTTTTTTTCTTTTGGCTTTTACGATTTTGTCATCTTTTGTGTGCGGCGCGGGACAGGCAAAAGGGGGATTGGGAATGGAACACAAGCTGCCGAAATTTGCGCGGATTTATCTGGCGCTGCTGGGCGGCGCGGCCCTGCTGTGCGTGGTGGCGGCCGCCGTCTGGTTTGCCCGGGCGGAGTACGATGCCCGCATGCAGGACGGCCCTGCCTATCTGCTGAAGGACAACGGCGGGTATCTGGCCCTGTACACCGGTGAGGGAGAAGGTCCCCTGGCCGAATATGACCTGCGCACCCGGCTGCTGCCGGAGCAGGATGTGCTGGCGCTGCAGCAGGGCGTGCCGGTACAGGATGAAGCGGAGTTGCAGCAGCGGCTGGAAGATTACGGGCTGTAAGACTCCGGGACGGCGCAGGCGGAAAAATCTGTGGATTCCCGTGGTCTTTGTCCCGCCAAAATGGCGGTTTGTGTTGCGAAAACCGAATGAATGTGGTATTTTATATACGTTGGCATTCTATAAAAAGGAGAGTACCGCCATGACCGAACAAGCGATCCTGGACGCCGTGCAGGAAATTTTCCGCGATAATTTCGACGATGACACCCTGGTGATCACCCGCAGCACCTGCGCCGATGACATCGAGGACTGGGACAGCCTGGAGCAGATTAACCTGCTGACCGCCATCGAAAAGAAGTTTTCCATCAAATTCAAGCTGGCGGATGTCCGCGATCTGAAAAACGTGGGCGATCTGCTGGACCTTGTTGCACGCATGACCGCGTAACCACACATTCTGCGGACGGCCGCTGCTTCTTTCAAGCGGCGGCCGCCTTTCGCATATACAGGAGGGCTTTCATGAACCACTACACCCTGGCCGACATGACCCCCGGCCTGACCGAAAGTTTTACCGTAACCGTAACCGAAGAGATGATGGATGCCTTCAAGGCCATCACCGGTGACTGCTCCCCCATCCATGTGGACGCCGACTACGCCAAGGGCCGGGGATATCCCGGCCGGGTGGTCTACGGCATGCTGGGGGCCAGCTTCTTCTCCACCCTGGCGGGGGTCTACCTGCCCGGGGAGCACTGTCTGCTCCACGGGGTGGAATGCAAGTTTGCAAAGCCCATCTTCATTGGCGACACCCTGACCGTCACCGGCACCGTGGTCAACGTGAGCGAGGCAGTGTCCGAAGCCGAGATCAAGGCGGTGATCACCAACCAGGACGGCAAGAAGGTGACCCGGGGTATTATCCGGGCCGGACTGGCAAAATAACCCTGCACATATTTCCTATAAATAATAAGGAGAAAACCTCATGGCTTATACTTATCTGATTTCCGGCGCCACCAGCGATGTGGGCCGGGCTCTCATTGAACGGCTGCTGAAAACCGCCCCCGAAGGCGCCCTGGTTCTGGCCCAGGGCTGCGGCGACGTGGAAAAGCTGGCATCCCTGTGCCAGGCTTATCCCGGCATGATCCGCCCCTTTGACGTGGACCTGTCCGACCCGTACAAGGTGGACACCTTCTGCCAGGTGCTGGCCTCCACCTGCCCGGCGCCCACCCATTTCATCCATCTGCCTGCCCTGCCGGTGGTGAACACCAAGTTCAAGGCCTTCGACGAGCCCCGCTTTGCCAAGGACATGGAAATCCAGGTGCACAGCGCCGTCAAGCTGTGCAAGGCGGTGCTGCCCGCCATGACCAAGGCCCGATTCGGCCGTATCCTCTTCATCCAGACCAGCTACACCCTGGGCGCTCCGCCGAAAAACACCGCCGCCTATGTGATGGCCAAGCAGGCCCTGGGCGGGCTGTGCAAGAGCCTGGCGGTGGAATATGCCCGGTTCGGCATCACCGTCAACTGCGTGGCCCCCAGCATGATGGAAACCAACTTTCTGAAAGATACCCCCGACCTGATCGTGCAGGCTTCCGCCGCCGACAACCCCATGGGCCGCAACGCCACCCCCGCCGATGTGGTACCGGCCATGGCCTTCCTGCTTTCGGATGAGGCCGGGTTCATCACCGGGGTGACCCTGCCTGTGACGGGAGGGTCCGCCATTGCCTGATGTGAGCTTTCGCCTGGCCCGGCCCGGAGAGGACGCCGCCATCCTGGATTTCATCAACACCCACTTTGACATGCATCTGCCGCTGATCAACCGGCCGGAGTTTTACAGCTTCTATTTTGCCGGGCAGGCAGGGGCCGCCCCCCACTTTGCGGTGGCCGTGGACGAAAACGGGCAGTATCTCAGCGCTGCCGGGTACATTCCCGCCGGGCAGTCCCCCGCCGCCGGGGCGTGGGTGTCCATCTGGGTGGCGGCCAAAGGCCACAACGGTGTGGGTCTGGAACTGATGGACGCTCTGCCCGATCTGCTGGGTACCCCGGTGCTGGCCTGCAACAACATCCGCCCCGCCACCTGCAAGCTGTACCATTTTCTGGGCTGGCAAGCCGAGCGCCTGCGCCACTATTACCGCCTGGGCACCCCCGGCCCCGAAGGCTGGACCCTGGCGGTGCCGGGGGCGGCCGCTCCCCTGCCCGTGCCCGCCCATGACCTGGACCTGGAACCGGTGGTAAATGCCCAGGCCCTGCAGGCTCTGGGTCTGCCCGAGACGCCCCACACGCCGAAAAAGGATCTCTGGTATCTGGCCCGGCGATACTTTGCCTTTCCCCATTTTCATTATGATGTGTGGGCGGTGCGGGAAAATTCCCGTCTGCTGGCTTACGCCGTGACCCGCACGGTATCGGCCGCCGACACCGGCTGTGCCTCCGTGCTGCGGCTGGTGGACTTTGTGGGGCCGGATGAGGTATTGCCGCGTATCGGATATGCCCTGGATGAACTGCTGCACCGCACCGGCGCCGAATATCTGGACTGCTACAACGCCGGTATCGATCCGGACATCTGGCGGCAGACCGGCCTCACCGAACGTCTGCCCGAAGACGGGGTCATCATTCCCAACTATCTGACCCCGCCTTTGCGGGACAACACCGAATACTATTACTTTGTCAACCGGCCGGAAAACTTCGTGCTCTTCAAGGCCGACGGCGACCAGGACAGGCCCAACCTTTCCTGATGTCCGACGGCAGGGACGTTTTCAAAAGTTCTCCACCGAACCTTCGTTTCCCGGTTGAATTCTGCTGCAAAGGCCCGGATGTTTCCACATCCGGGCCTTTTTCGGTGGAAAGACAAAAAATGAAGGCGGCACATTTCCGTGCCGCCTTCGTTGCCGTATTATGAGATAAGAAATCAGTTGCCGTCGTCGCTCTGGTAGACGGGAACCTCCGCATAGGGGTCCGGGTCCTCGTCGGGCAGGCTCTGCATGTACTGGTGCATGGCTTCGGCCACCTTTTTGCTGTAGGCCACCGCCTCGACCACTGTGCGGGCACCCTTGACGGCGTCGCCGGACGCAAAGATACCCGGGCGGCTGGTGCGGCCCACCTCATCGGTGACAAAGAGACCCCGGGGATTGACCTTCAGACCTTCGGTGCTCTCGGTGATGGTGGTGCAGGCCCCCTGGCTGATGGAAACCACCACACTGTCCGCCGGGTACAGCATCTCACTGCCCGGAATGTCGGTGAGGGTGCCGTCCTCGGCCTCGTTCACGTCCCGGAAGACCACGCCCTGGTCGGTGATCTCCACCGGTTTCTTGTTGTAGAAGAACTCCACCCCTTCCAGCTTGGCGTAGCTTTCCTCGTAATGGCTGGCGGCGATCTTTTTGGTCAGGGAGAAGCATTCCAGATGCCGGGTGCCGTGGCGGATGGCCGTGCGGGCCACGTCCATAGCCGCGTTGCCGGCGCCGATGAGCACCACCCGGTTGCCCAGATGATACACATCCGGGTTCTGCAGGTAGTTGATGGCAAAATGCACGTGACCCAGACTTTCGCCCTTGATGCCCAAAGTGTTGGGCCGCCATACACCGGTGCCGATAAAGATGGCCTTGTAGCCGTCCCGGAACAGGTCGTCCACCTTCAGGGCCTTGCCCACGTCGGTGTTGGGGCGGACCTTGATGTCCTTCAGGCGAAGATGGCGGTATTCAAAGTCGTCCAGCACGCTCTTGGGCAGGCGGAATTCCGGAATGCCGTACCGCAGCACGCCGCCGATCTTATCATGGCTTTCAAAGATGGTCACATCGTAGCCGTAGCGGGCCAGGATCACCGCGATGGTCAACCCCGCCGGGCCGGACCCGATGATGGCCACCCGCTTGCCGTTGGGGGTGGCGGGGCCCTGGGTCATCTGGGACGCATAGGTGGAGGAAATATAGTTTTCGATGATGGAAAAATGCACGGGAGACCCTTTGATTCCCTGCACGCAATGGCCTTCGCACTGGTTTTCGTGGTTGCAGATCAGACTGCACACGGTGGTCAGGGGATTGTTTTCAAACAGCATCCGTCCGGCTTCGTTAAGCTTGTTCTCCTTGAGCAGGCGAATCACTTCCGGAATGTTGGTGTGGATGGGACACCCCTGCTGACAGCGGGGATTTTTGCACCCCAGGCAATGGTTGGCTTCGTCCATAACGTGCAAGGCCATGTTGTTCCCTCTTTCTTCTGTGACCGTTATTTTTGCAACAAAGTGTCAATATGGGCAATGAAAATCCATATCTAATTTATAATACCACTGGTTTTGCGGTATACGCAAGGCCCATGGGCTGGGTTTGTTCCCTGCATAGTGCCGAAAAATCCGTAAAAGAATTGTGCATCTTGATAAGATTTTCTGCTTGGGGCAGGGCCTGTTCCAGCTTGGACAGAGAGGTGGAAACCGGCAGGGCCGCGTTCCGCAGCAAGGGCAGTGCCGCTCGCCGGGCCCCCAGTACATGCAGGTAGGGCGGCAGTTCCGGCAGGGATCCGGCTTCCACCCCTATGGCCGCATCCAGGGCCAGGCGGCGCAGTCGGGCATGGGGGTACCGTTTTGTCTTGAGGCGAGCATACAGGTCCTCGGCGTCCGAGGCCTGCCGCACGGCAGCGGAAAGGCGGTGTTCCAGCCCTTCGTTGACACCACGCACCCGGGCAAAACGGGCCGGGTCCCCCGCACGCAGCAAGGTCAGCAGCGCCAGGCTGAACCGCCCGGCGTCCATCGTCAGCCCCTGGGCCGCTGCGTGCCGGTAGACCTCCATGGCCGGTTCCGGCACATAGGGGGCCAGAGCTTCCACCCCGCCCCGCCGCACCGCTGCCCGCAGGAAACTGGCCGAAGCCAGCAGTGTCTGCCCCGCCCGGCCGGGCTGGACGGAACCGTGGTCAGCCCCCAGCCGGGGCAGGGCCAGCGGCTGCATGGGGCTGTGCTGGGCCAGAAGGGCCTTGCAGTATTCAATGCCCAGAATGTTGTTGGGCCGAGAGAGCAGATCGCTGAGCCCGGGTTGCAGTTCCTCCGCCGCCTTGGCGCGGGCCGCCGCAAAGGTCATGCCCTGCCCCAGGTATCCCCGCAGCCGTGCCGACAGGTCCGGCGCTTCCAGCAAGCGGGCGGCTTGCAGCAGGCGGTCGGCGTCGGGGTCTTCCGCCCCGAAGGCCAGGGTATCACACCCCAGGGCGGTGAGCAGGGCCACCCCCGCTGCCGCAAAGGCTTCCGCCCCCGTGTTGGCATAAGGAGCCGGCAACGCCACCACCAGGTCCGCCCCACACAGCAAAGCCGCGCGCACCCGGACCGACTCCGGAAACAGGGGCACACCGCCCCGCTGCACCGCCCCGCTGCTCATACAGACGGCAATGGTTTCGGCGCCGCGCTGCCGCAGCATCTGCAGCTGGGTTGCATGACCGTTGTGAAAGGGATCGTATTCGGTGATAATACCGGCAAATTTCATATTGTACCTCAACTGTCCTGTTGTCCGCCGATCATCGTCCTGCACGGCGACTTTTGGAAACATTATACCATATTGCACCGCCTTTTTGCGGACTGAAAGCCGGATTTTCGCATTGCATCCCGTGCACCGGGCTTCAGGTGCATATTTTTTCACGCTTTTTCATTCTTTTTCCCTTCTTTGCTCCCGTTTAGGGGTGAAACGGGCTGTTTTTCCTTTGTGCAATCTGTCAAAAATTTATCAAGCCAATCCGCTCTGCCTTAGGCGTTTATACCGGAAACTGCGCAAGAAATGCACTGTTTAGCAGATTTCATTCTTGAAAAATGTCTGTTTTCATACTATAATTGAACTGTTATTGAATATACGGGATGCGTACCCGAATGATTGAAGGAGAATTGACCATGAAAGTCCTCGTTATCAACTGTGGTTCATCCAGCCTGAAGTATCAGCTTATTGATATGAACGGCGAACATGTGCTTTGCAAGGGCCTGTGCGAACGCATCGGCATGGAAAGCAGCATGATCACCCATGAGGCCAACGGCCACAAAGCCACCACCCCGGCGATCTTCCCCACCCATACCGAGGCTTTCCTGGAAGTGGTGAAGAAGATGACCACCGGCGACGGCAGGGTCATTGATGATCCGTCCGAGATCGACGCCATCGGCCACCGCATTGTGCACGGCGGCGAAAAGTTCAAGGAAAGCTGCCTGATCACCCCCGAAGTGGTGGAGGCCATCCGTGAGCTGAGCCCCCTGGCTCCCCTGCACAACCCCGCCGGCATCCTGGGCATCGAGGCCGCCAAGAAGGTCTTCGGCGACATTCCCAACGTGGCTGTGTTCGATACTGCCTTCCACAGCACCATGCCTCCGCGCGCTTACATGTACGCCATCCCCTATGAATATTATGAAAAGTACGGCGTGCGCCGCTACGGCTTCCACGGCACCAGCCACAAGTATGTCAGCCATCGCGCTGCCGAGTTCCTGGAAGAGCCCATCACCCGCCTGAAGCTGATCACCTGCCACCTGGGCAACGGTTCTTCCATTGCCGCCGTGGACCAGGGCAAGGTTGTGGATACCTCCATGGGCATGACCCCGCTGGCCGGTCTGATGATGGGCACCCGCTGCGGTGACCTGGACCCCTCTGTGGTCAACTACCTGAAGTACACTTTGAACATCACCGGCCATCAGCTGGACGAAATTCTGAACAAGAAGTCCGGCCTGCTGGGCATTTCCGGTGTTTCCAGCGACAAGCGCGACGTGGAAAAGGCTGCCGCCGAAGGCAACAAGCGCGCCCAGCTGGCCAGCGATATGCTGAACTACCAGATCAAGAAGACCATCGGCAGCTACATTGCCGCTATGGGCGGCGTGGATGCCATCGTCTTTACCGGCGGCATTGGCGAGCATGACGCTCCGTCCCGCGCCCGCATCTGCCATCACATGGACTGGCTGGGCATTCACATCGATACCGACAAGAACAACGATGCCCACAACCAGAAGTCCGACGTGGTGGAAATCACCGCCTGGGGCGCCCGTGTGCGCACCCTGGTCATTGAAACCAACGAAGAGCTGATGATTGCCCGGGATACCAAGGAAGTTCTGAGCAAGCAGTAATCTGCCTCATCCGCCAAAACGGCTTACACGCCGGGACCGCATATCAATGCGCGTCCCGGCGTTTTTTTGTTGGCAAGAATCCCCGGATGTGCTAAAATGTGATAAAAATGTGGAATCATGTCGGGGATCATCTGCCCCGCCTGGGAGCGAATGGATATGCAGAAACAGCTGACGCGGGCTTTCTCCCTGGGATTTGCCCTGGTATGGGGCTGGGTTCTGCTGAACAGTGTGTTGCGCTGGCCCCACAACGGACCGGCTGCCCTGTTGGCAGGTCTGGCCCTGGGCTTCGTCGCCTTTTTTGCGGCCCGATTCCTGCTGCCCCTGTTGGACCAGATTCCCCTGCCCCGGTTCCGCCGCGGCATGGCGGCGGCACTGGCGGTTTATACCCTTATCCTGGGCTGGCTGGGTTTCCGGCTGGCGGAACTGCCCATCATGGACATGGCCACCGTGCTGCAAAGTCTGCCGGATTTTCTGGACGACGGCGTGCCCCAGGTGTGGGGCGCTTACTACATCATCTGCAACAATAACCTGGGTCTGGCCTTGGTGCTGGTGCTGTGGTACCGTCTGGTGGGCATTTTCGGCATCACACCGGACACCGAGGCCGGCATCTATGCGGGGATTGTGCTGAATGTGCTGGTCATTGTGCTTTCGGTGACGCTGGTCTGCCTGCTGGCCCGGCGGATTCTGAAGCGCAACAGTGCCGTGGCGCTGGCCTTTTTGCTCTGCGTCGGTTTTCTGCCATTTGTGCTCTGGTCCCCCTGCTTTTATTCCGATACCCTCTGCCTGCCCTTTGCCCTTTTGGTGGTGCTGGGATGGACCCGTTACCGCCAAGAACACCGCCCCGGTGTGCGGCTGGCCCTGCTGGCTGCCATGGCGGCCGCCGCCTTTGTGGGGTATGCCGTCAAGGGCAGCGTGGTGGTGGTGCTGGTGGCAGTACTCATCCAGCTGTTTCTGGAGAAAAAAGTCCGGCAGGCCCTGGTGGCGGCGGTTTTGTTGCTGGCGGTGTTCGGGGTGCTGCTGGCGGGATACCGGGCCTGGCAGCGGACCTTTCTGGATTTTTCGGTACAGGATGCGGTAGGGTTGCCGGTGGAACTCTGGTTTGCTTACGGCAGCGGCGGCGACGGCAACTACAATGACCAGGTATGCCAGAGCGCCAAAAGTCTGGCCACCATGGACCAGCGCCGGCAGATGCTGCGGCAGTATATTGCGGCCCAGTACGGGTCCCGCAGCCCGGCGGGGCAGCTGGACTTTATGACCCGCAAAGCCGCCATCACCTGGGGCAACGGACTGTATGACGCCCAGGAATTTCTGGCCACACCGTTGAAGGTGAACTGGACCCATCGGTTCATTCTGCAGGGCCAGCCCGGGTACATGCCCATGGTGTACTATTGTCAGACCTATCTGTATTTTGTGATGCTTCTGGTATGGCTGGGTACGGTGAGGGCCATCCGCCGCGCCGCCCCCGGTCCTCTGACCCTGGTGCGGGTGAGCGTGTTCGGGCTGATGCTGTTTTTGAGTCTGTGGGAGACAAAGGCCCGGTACGCCTTTCAGTTCACCCCGCTGCTGTTGCTGCTGGCCACCGCCGCCCTGTGGCAGATGGCCGGTCTGGGGGCTTCCCGCCCCCGGACGGAGCAAGAAGCCGCCCTGGTGGGATAACACCATCTTGCACGCCGTTCCGGCTTACCGCCGGGGCGGCTTTTTTGCATGTCTGTGTAAAAAGTGTAGGGGCGGGGCATTGACTTTCTCGATAATCGAGATTATACTGAAGATAGAAAACTCGATATTCGAGATTGTGCAGAAAGAAGGTGGACGCCATGCCCCGGGAACGGTTCAAGACCCTGACCGAACAGATGTTTTATCTGCTGCTTTGCCTGCGGGAGGAATGCCGGGGCATGGAGATACTGGAGAAGGTGCGCCAGATGACCGACGGCCGGGTAACCATCGGGTCCGGCACTTTGTATGATCTTCTGGAGCAGTTCACCGCCGAAGGCTGGATCGAGGCCACCGGAGCCTTGCGGGGCCGGCGCCGCTACCACATCACCGAAAAGGGCTCCGCCATGCTGGCCAAGGAGTACGAGCGGCTGCGGCTGCAGGCTCGGGATTATGAGCGTTATGCCGGAAAGGAGGCACAGCCATGAACCAAACCAAACGCCTTTTGGTTCCCCTGTCCGTCTATGACCAGCGTGCCATGGAAAGCCTGTTGGAAAAACAGGCCGCCGAAGGCTGGCTGCTGACCCGGATCGGCACCCCGTTCTGGACTTTTGAGAGGATAGCGCCACAACCCCTGCGGTTTGCCGTTGTCTACTTTTCCAAAGCCACGGAATATGATCCCCTGCCTACCGAAGACCAGAAGGACAAGGAAATTCTGTGTGTCCAAAGCGGCTGGCATCCGGCAGCCCGACGGCATTATATGCAGGTGTTTTACACCGCCGACACCGACGCTCCGCCCCTGGAAACCGACCCGGTGGTGCAGGTGGAAAGTCTGCGCAAAGCCATGGGCCGCATGACCATCCGCCCCCGGATGCTGACCCTGGCAGTGTGCCTGATCTGGCTGCTGCAATATGGGCTGGATTTTCGGCATGATGCCATCCGGTTTCTTTCCGACGGGTTCAAGGTGATGGCTCTGCCTGTATGGCTGCTTTTGATGATTGCCTGCCTGGTGGAGCCCATCGCCTGCCTGGTCTGGTATCAGAAAGCCAAACCCGCCGCCGTGGAACAAAACCTCTTTCTGGAACCGCACATTCCGGTCCGGGTAAGCTGGCTGTTTGTGGGAGCGGCCTGCGTTCCGCTGGTTTTGGCCGCACTCACCTCCGGCCTGCCGCTCCAGTGGTTCCTGGCCTGGCTGCTGGTGTGTGTGGTGGCCATCGGAGGCGCCACCCTGCTGCGCAACCGGCTGCGGAACCGGGAGTATCCCGCCGGGCTCAACAAAACCTTGAGTGTCTTCTGGGCGGTTGCGGTGTACGTGGTGGGCGTTGTGGTATTGCTGGCCGTGTCCCTTGCGGGCGGTCTGGGCCGCACACCCCACACGGAGGTCGGCAGCTACGAGGAAAATGGCCGGACATATCCCATTTACAGCGATCCCCTGCCCCTGACTGTGGAGGATTTGACCGAGAGCGATGGAATGTATTCCCGCACAGCCTACACCTATGCCAGTCCTTTGCTGTTCCGCGGCCTGTATGACCAGAGCCCCCTCATCCTCGACAATGCCGGGGCGCCCACCCTCTGGTACACCGTCTATGACACCGATTTCGATTTTGTGCAGGACCTGGTGGTCCGTCAGCTGCTGCGCGAGCACAAGGACGAGCCCTACGAGGACGGGCTGGTGTTCCGGGATTCTTACCTTCCCATCGACCCCACCCCCTACGGTGCCCAGGCCGCCTACCAGTTGCAGTGGAGCACCACCGGACCCATTCCGCGGTATCTTTTGTGCTGGCCGGGACGGGTGGTGGAACTGCAGTTTGCCTACCTGGTGCCCACCGACGAACAGCTGACCAAGGCAGCCGAAATTCTGGCCCCCGATGCCTGATGATAAAAACAGCGTGCATGTCCAAAGGACATGCACGCTGTTTGCTTGTTTATGGTATGCCGGAATCAGAACAGGCCGGTGATGCGGCCTTCCTCGTCGCAGTCAATGTCCATGGCGGCCGGGTGCCGGGGCAGACCGGGCATGGTCATGATGGAACCGCAGATGACCACCACAAAACCGGCGCCGGCGGACAGGCGGACTTCCCGCACATTCATGTGGAAGTGTTCCGGCGCCCCCAGCAGAGAGGCATCATCGCTGAAGGAATACTGGGTCTTGGCAATGCAGACCGGCAGCTTGCCGTAGCCCATGGATTCCAGCTGGTCCAGCATCTTTTTGGCGGCCGGGGCGTAGGACACGCCTTCGGCGCGGTAGATCTTGCGGGCCACCGCTTCCACCTTGTCAGCCAGAGAGGCTTCCAGGTCATAGGTGAACTGAATGGGATGAATTTCCGGATTTTCGTCCAGAACCTGCAGCACGGTTTCGGCCAGAGCCTTGCCGCCTTCGCCACCCTTGGCAAAGACCTCGCTCAGCGCGCAGGGCACGCCGGCTTCGGCACAGACCTGACGGATGACATCCATCTCCTCTTCGGTATCGGTGGGGAAGGAGTTGATGGCCACGCACACCGGCAGGCCGAACCCGTTTTTCAGGTTGTCGATGTGGCGGGCCAGGTTCACCGAACCCTTGCGCACAGCCTCGGTATTGGGGGCATTCAGGTCGGCCTTGGCCACGCCGCCATGGTATTTCAGGGCGCGGACGGTGGCCACCAGCACCACGGCGGAAGGATTCAGCCCGGCGTAGCGGCACTTGATATCCAGGAACTTCTCGGCACCCAGGTCGGCGCCGAAGCCGGCTTCGGTAACCACATAATCCGCCAGCTTCAGGCCCAGCTTGGTGGCGGTGACACTGTTGCAGCCGTGGGCGATGTTGGCGAAGGGACCGCCGTGGATGATGGCGGGGTTGTTTTCCAGGGTCTGGACCAGGTTGGGGTCGATGGCGTCCTTGAGCAGGGCAGTCATGGCACCGGCCGCGCCGATCTCGCCGGCGGTGACCGGCCTGCCGTCATAGGTGTAGGCGCAGACGATGCGGGACAAGCGTTCTTTCAGGTCCTTCAGGTCGGTGGCCAGGCAGAAGATGGCCATGACCTCGCTGGCTACGGTGATGTCGAAGCCATCTTCCCGGGGGGTGCCGTTGACCTTGCCGCCCAGGCCGTCCACAATAAAGCGCAGCTGCCGGTCGTTCATGTCCATGCAGCGCTTCCAGACCACCCGACGGGGGTCAATGTTCAGGGGGTTGCCCTGCTGGATGGAATTGTCGATCATGGCCGCCAGCAGGTTGTTGGCGGTGCCGATGGCGTGAATGTCACCGGTGAAATGCAGGTTGATGTCCTCCATGGGCACCACCTGGGCGTAGCCGCCGCCGGCAGCGCCGCCCTTGATACCGAACACGGGGCCCAGAGAGGGTTCCCGCAGGCAGAGCATGGTGCGCTTGCCCATGGCACACAGCGCATCCGCCAGGCCCACGCTGGTGGTGGTCTTGCCCTCGCCCGCCGGGGTGGGACTGATGGCGGTTACCAGGATCAGCTTGCCCTGCTTGCCCTCCCCTTTGGCCAGTTTATGGCTGATCTTGGCCTTATACTTACCGTAGGGAATGATATCATCGGCGGAAAGCCCCAATTTGGCCGCCACCTGGGTGATGGGAAGCATATGAGCGTTTTGTGCGATCTGGATATCGCTGAGCATTCTGATCTCTTCCTTTCCTGTCTTTTTGTGCGCAACATCTTGGAAACATATGGATACTATGCTGATTGTAACAAATTTTTGGGAAAAATACAAGAACAGCCATTTTCCCCCAATCCCATTCTACGGGTTTTATTTTAGGACGTGCCATGCTATAATGGAAAAAGACTGTGGGCTCTCCCACAGGGAAGGAGGACTGTGATGCCTGCCATATTGATGCAAAGGCGCATCCCGTTTCTGGCCGGGCACCGACAGGCAGGGCAGCGGGTCTACTGTACGGCCATCGCTCTGCTGCTGATTCTTTCGGAAATTTTCAGTTCCAATATACAAAGTACCTTACCGGAATTCTGCCGCCTGGCACGGATGATTCTGACCGGGCTGGGCCTGGCGTTGCTGGTAATCAAATGCGCGTTCCTGACCCGGTATGACAACCGCCTGCAAGGGGGAATTGCCGCCGCCGCTGCCCTGTATGCGGCGGCGGCCGGAGCCCATGGCGGGGATACCTGGTTTCTGCTGGCCATTCTGGTGGGGTTGGGTGCCAAGGGCGTGGATCTGCGCCGGGCCCTGCAGGTCTATGTATGCGTGGGTTTTGCGGGTATCGTGCTGGTGCAGCTGCTGCATTACACAACGCCGCTGGTTCCTTTCAACGTCTACGCCCGCAACTGGGATTACGGGTATGGGCATTACAACGGCTACGGGTCCCGGCTGCTGGGGGTGTTTTTTGCCTGGAGCTGGCTGCGCTGGCCCAAGCTGCGGTGGTATGACTGGTGCCTGCTGGTTGCCACTGCGCTGTACACCCTGCTGGTGCCCCAATGCCGCGGGGCGGGTGGCGCCATGCTGCTGCTTTTGCTGTTGTTTGCGGCCCAGAAACTGCTGCCCCGCTTTTTTGAAAGTGTCTGGTGGCACGGGCTGGTCCTGGCGCTCTATCCCCTGCTGACGGCGTTCAGCCTGGTCATGGGGTATCTGTTTGACCCCGGAGCCTCCGATCTGACCCCCAAACTTTCGATTTTGAACCGGCTGTTTTCCGGCCGGCTGGAAATCTGGCATCACGTGTTCTGGGCCTTTGACTACCTGCACCCCGCCGAGGACGGGGCCGCGGCCTGGCTGCACAGCGATATGCCCCACGTGGTTACCCTGCTGGGCGGTTTTGCCACCGATTCGGATGTACACCATTCCATTGACAACACCTATCTGGCCCTGGTGATGAACAAGGGATTGCTGGGCGCCGTGCTGGTGACCGGGGTCACCTTGTTCCTGCTGTGGCGGCTGTGCCGGGGCAAGCATACGGGAGAAACCCTGCTGGTCTTTGCACTGCTGTGCTACCTGCTGATGGAAAACAAGATGTTCCTGGTTTCGGCCAATCCGCTGATCATGCTGCTGCCCTGTGCCCTGCTCACCCCCAAGGGAGCGCCGTTGCCGGTGGTATGTCCCAGACCGGATGTGCCCGCAAGCAAAAAGCATTTGTTGCACAAAATCTGAACCAAACAAAAAGGACACCGTTTTTTGAAACGGTGTCCTTTTTCATTTTATCAACACGACCGGGTTCAGTCCCGCTCCACCATATCCATGGCAAAGAGGGCCGCGCCCAAAGCGCCGCACAGCTGGGCGCGCTCGTCCACCACCAGGGTGGTGCCCAGTTTCTGTTCCAGGGTCTTGACCAGGCTTTCATTCTTGGATACGCCGCCGGTCATCATGTAGCGTTCTTCCCCGCCCACGCGCTTGGCCAGGGCGGCAGTCTTGGAGGCCACCGCCTTGTTCAGGCCATGGACAATATCGTCGGCGTCCTTGTTCTGGGCGATCAGGGAGACAACCTCCGATTCCGCAAAGACAGTGCACATGCTGGAAATGGTGATGTCCTCCTTGTATTTCAGGCCCTTATGGCTCATCTCGTCCAGGCTCATCTCCATGGTGCGGGCCATCATCTCCAGGAAACGGCCGGTGCCGGCAGCGCACTTGTCGTTCATGACAAAGTTCACCACGGCACCGTTCTCATCCAGGCGGATGACCTTGCTGTCCTGGCCGCCGATGTCCACCACGGTGCGCACCGAGGGATCCAGGAAATGGGCGCCCCGGGCATGGCAGGTGATCTCGGTGATGCTCTTGTCGCCCTCGGTGATGGCGGTGCGGCCGTAACCGGTGGTCACCATAGCGTCGATGTCCTCCCGCTGGAGGTGGGCCTCCTTCAAGGCCTCTTCCAGGGCGCGCTCGGCGCCGGCGGCGGCACCGGCACCGGTGGGCAGAATGATGCCGGTGACAATCTTCTTGTCCTTGTCCAGAATTACCACGTCGGTGCTGGTGGAACCGCTGTCAATGCCCGCAAAATAGCCTTTACCCATCTTCTTTTCCTTCCCCTTCTGCCATTCGGCGTTGATGCTCTCGGCAAATGCTTCCAGACGGGTCGAGAGCTGCCCGCTGTTCTGCAGCGAATAGTCGGATTCGATCTTCAGCAGCGGCACGGCGGCTTCCCGCTTGACCTGGGCATACTCGAAGCTGTAGAAATCACAGAACTTGACGGTGTGGTAGATGATGCCCTTCAGGTTGGGGTTGTTGTACAGCTGCTTGCGGCCAGTGTTGTCGATCATGCGCATGCAGGGCAGCTGCCCCAGCAGCGCCCCGGCGTACCAGTCCATGAGCTCGTCAAAATCGGAGGTTTCGGGGGGTTGCTCGTTGCCCGCCGACCGGTTGTTGACACAGGTGTCGTTTTCCACCGGGTAGGGCATGGTCTGGCGGACCACCTCAAACAGCTCGTTGCCCATGCGGGCGCCCAGCACGCTGATGTAGGGTTCGTGCAGCCGCTGCCGGGGCCGGAACGCCTTGCGGAAGGCAGCCTCATCGAAGGTGGTGCCCTTGTACTCGCTGTAGGCCTTGGCCAGCCCCTTGAGCTGGGTCACGGTGCGTTCCCGCCCGCAGGAGCCGTTGTCGTGGGGCATGTCCATGATGTACAAAAAATCCAGCTTGCCGCTGTCGGCCAGGATGTCGTAGACGCTGCGGATGGTATCGCAGCAGTTCACGATGACCAGTTCCTTCACATGGTCGTTGATGACCTGTTCCAGCACCGCCTTGCCGAACCCGCAGATGTTGGGATGGGCCAGCTGGTCGGCATGCTCAAAACCTTCGGGCATCTCGTTCAGGCTGGCGCACTCGGCTCCCAGAGACTCCAGCAGTTCGATGGGCGTATATTTGCAGATGTAATACAGTTTGTTGCTCATGCTTGTCTCCCCTTTCACACCTTGTCGCCATTGAGCATTTCCAGGAAGGCACCCAGGCGGGTGGAGGTCTGGCCTTCACCACCATGGCTGCGGTCGCAGCCGTCGCCGTCCAGGATCAGCAGGGGCAGGCCCGCTTCCTCAAACTTCTTCTTGGCGATCTGGGCGGCGCCCATGGTGTGCTTGCAGCCCCAATGGTTGAACCACACCACGCCATCGGCCTTGGTCTGCCGGGCATGGCGGATACCGGCCTCGATGCGGCGGGTCACGCTGCCGTTCAGGGCATGGTAGACCAGACGATGGGCCATGGCCGTGTAGGGATCCGCCGGGTCGAAGTCGGGTTCGCACACCTGGCTGAGCTCGCAGCCCACGATCTGGGCCTGCTCATTGAAGGCCAGGTCTTCCCGTACGGCGTCGGACCAGAAGGGAATGGTGTGCATCCAGTAGATGCGCTTGCCCTTCTTGGCGGGGGCCTTCTTCACATCCCGCAGCAGCATGTCCACGTACTTTTCCTCCTGGGGAGTGCCCAGCAGAATGTTGTTGGTCATACCGCAGTACAGCGGGCTGACCAGATCGGCGGGAATGTAGCGGTCGGCCTTTTCTTCCTGAAACCGGCCGAACTTTTCCAGCGTGCGCTTGCTGCGTTCCAGGCGCTGGGACAGCGCCGCCTCGTCAATCTTTTTGCCGGTGTTCTTTTCCAGGAAAGCGGCCAGGGCCCGCAGCTGCTCGGCCACATACCGCACATTTTCCTCGTTCTGCTGCAAGGGTACATCCAGGGCGAACATAGGCACCTTATACAGGCTGGCCAGCGCCCGGAAGGTCAGCATGTTGGCGTCACACATGACGTTGGTGTACACGATGCACCGGGGCCGGGGCAAAAGGCCTTTCTGGGCCGCACCGAAAAAGGTCTTGTGGTAGCTGCACAGGGTTTCGGCAATGCCGCTGTTTTCCGCCTGCTGCAAAAGGCTCCGCTCCACCTTGCTGGCCGACAGGTAGCAGGACATGGCCTCGGCGTTATAGGGATGCAGACCAACCTCCTGCAGCATTTCGCAGGGGGTGAACACGCTGACCACCGCGCACCGGTCCGGGCACTGCAGCGGTTTGAGCATGGCATCCATCATCATGCCGGCCAGAAACCGGTCCGCCGGGATCAGCCGCTTGTCCGGCATGAGCTTGAACTTCAGGTTCTGGGCTTCCCAGCCGGTTTTCAGCAGCCAACGGGCACGGGTACGGTTGGTGCCGCTTAATTGTTCTACTTTTTCTCCAAAAACATCAACTATTGCCATATACTTTTCCCCTTTATTCCAAAACAAAACGATCGGCGCCCTGTTTCTTTCCCCAAAACAGGCGTAATTTTAAGTGTAGCACAAAAACAAGGTATATGTAAGCCCCAAAACATACAAAAAGTGGTGATCTGTTCAAAAAACAGATCACCACCCGATGCCCATGATACAAGAAACGCCGGAACATGCCAAAGGCTGCCCCGGCGTCAACGGTCCGAAAATTCCCCGTTCCCAGAACCATCGAACCACAGGTTCCGGGCGTGAGCTGCCGTGCCCCCCGCAACAGGGCCCCGGACGGTTCACTGGGTTTCTTCGGCCGCGCATTTGCTGCAAAGACCAAACACGGTCAGGTTCCAGTCCTCGGCCACGATGCCGGGGCAGGACTTGACCAGATCACGGAGTTTTTCCGGATCGATGTACAGGCTTTCCACCTGGTGGCACTTGCGGCACCACAGGTGCTGATGCCGTTCCACCTGACCGTCAAAACGGTCGGCCTCCCCGGGAATGGAAACACGGCGGACCTTGCCGATCTCCACCAGGGTGTTCAGGTCACGGTACACAGTACCCAGGCTCAGGCGCGGACATTCCGCCCGCAGGGAAGTGCAAATCTGTTCGGCGGTGGGATGATCGGTACGCCCGAGTACCTCCCGCAGAATCAATTCGCGCTGATGTGAATAACGCATGGGAGCTCTCCTTATAAAGTGAAAATTTGGCCGCCCGGCATGCCGGACGGTCCCCCTCACACGCTTTTATTCTACTGATTTTTATTGTTCTTTGTCAACACCTTTTGGTAAATAATGCAAGAAACGGCCGCCATTTCCTGTAAATTTTTGACGGATTTCCTGCCGTGACAGTAGGATTTATTTTTTTGTTGCCCATACAGACACATTTTCGCCATATCGGAAAAAAGATTCGGGATTATTTGCCGGTCTTATTCGGGCCGTCCGGGGCGGCTCTGTCCTGTTCCTTGACCCGTTTCCAATACTGTGCGGCAGCCTGTTCTGTTTTATTGTCACCAAAATGGTAGTATACCTTTCCCTGCAGCGCATCGGGCAGATACTGCTGGGAAACCCAATGGTTGGGCCAATCGTGGGGGTACTGGTAGTGCTGGCCCTTGACGGCGGCATCCTCCCCGTCAAAATGTTTGTTCTGCAGCTGGCGCGGGATGGGGCCGCCCTTGCCCGCCTGCACATCGGCCATGGCGGCGTTGATGGCGTCATGGGCGGAGTTGGATTTGGGTGCTGTGGCCACCAGCACCACCGCATCGGCCAGGGGCAGGCGGGCTTCGGGCAGACCCAGCATGTTGGCGGCATCCACCGCTGCCTTGACGATGGGGATGATCTGCGGCCAGGCCAGGCCCACATCCTCACAGGCGGTGACCATCAGACGCCGGCAGGCGGAAGGCAGGTCCCCGGCTTCCAGCAGGCGGGCCAGATAGTGCAGGGCAGCGTCCGGGTCGGAGCCGCGCATGGATTTCTGATAGGCCGAGATGATGTCGTAATGGTCATCCCCCTGTTTGTCGTACCGCATGGCGGTGCGGCGGGCCACCTGCCTGGCCATGTCCAGGGTGACCACCCGCGCCCCATCCACCAAAGGCGCCGCGGTGACCACAAATTCCAGATTGCCCAGGGCCTTGCGCATATCCCCGCCGGCACTTTCGGCCAGGTACGGCAGGGCGTCCGGCTCAATGCGCACCGGGATGCCGTCCTCCTCCCCCAGGCGGCGGGCGGCGTTTTCCAGCCCCGCCCGGATATCCTCCGGGGTCAGGGATTTGAACTCGAAGACGGTGCACCGGGACAGCAAGGCGTTATAAATATAAAAGTAGGGATTTTCGGTGGTGGAGGCGATGAGGGTGACGGTTCCCTGCTCGATGCACTCCAGCAGGCTTTGCTGCTGCCGCTTGTTGAAATATTGTATCTCGTCCAGATATAACAGAATGCCCCCTGACCCGTGCAGGGTGCCGATCTCCCCCAGCACCGTCTTGATATCGGCGGTGGACGCGGTGGTGCCGTTGAGCTTGTGCAGCCGCATGCCGCTGTTTGCCGCAATGATGCTGGCCACCGTGGTCTTGCCTACGCCGGAAGGGCCGTAAAAGATCATGTTGGGAATGCGGCCGGAAGCCTGGGCGGCTTCCAGGGTACGGCGGAAGACCTGTCCTTCCCCCAACAGATGACGCTGACCGCAGACTTCGGCCAGGGTGCGCGGGCGCAGACGCTGTGCCAGTGGTTCCATGAAAAAATCTCCCTTTTTCGCAAATACGTGACTTACCCTTGCATTATAGACGATTAAAATGGTAGAATCAAGGCAGAGAAGTAATACCTTTGGAAAGGGAGAGACCCCCATGACCAAGAAAGAACTGGCCGCCATCTGCATCCAGCGGCTGAAAGAAGAGTACCCCCTGGCGGACTGCACCCTGGATTACGACCACGCCTGGCAGCTGTTGGTGGAGGTGCGTCTGGCCGCCCAATGCACCGACGAGCGGGTAAATGTGGTGGTCAAGGACCTGTTTGCCAAATATCCCAACGTGCAGGCCCTGGCAGCCGCCGAGCCGGAGGAGATCGAAGCCATCGTGAAGCCCTGCGGTCTGGGCCGCAGCAAGGCCCGGGATATTTCCGCCTGCATGCGGATGCTGCGGGACAAATATGACGGCAAGGTGCCGGACGACTTCGACGCCCTGCTGGACCTTCCCGGTGTGGGCCGCAAGAGCGCCAACCTGATTATGGGGGATGTATTCGGCAAGCCCGCCATCGTCACCGACACCCATTGCATCCGCCTGTGCGGGCGCATCGGGCTGGTGGACGAGGGGGTCAAGGAGCCCAAGAAGGTGGAGATGGCTTTGTGGAAGATCATTCCCCCAGAGGAAGGCAGCGATTTCTGCCACCGGCTGGTGTACCACGGCCGGGCCGTCTGCACCGCCCGCACCCAGCCCTACTGTGACAAGTGCTGCCTGGCCGACGTGTGCCGGTACGCCAAAAAGAACGGCAAAGACAAGAAGGAGGAGGCGTGAGTTTGGAACAGCAAACCAAGGCCCCGGCCATGTTGGGCGGCGCGCTGATCTCGGCCCGGGTGGTGGATCGACTGCTGGAAGAGATGGCCCACGGTGCCTACGCCGGGCTGGACCGCCTGCCCCCGGAACTGGAGCTGGCCGCCCGGTTGGGGGTGAGCCGCACGGTGGTGCGGGATGCCCTGAGTGAACTGGAGCGGGGCGGATACCTGGAGCGGGTGCGGGGCATCGGCACGGTGGTGAACCGGGACGTGGTGCATCTGGCCCACCGCATGGACCAGAAGATGGAGTTTCACAAGATGATCGAGGCTATGGGACACATCCCCCACACCGACCATCTGCTGGTGACCCGCCAGACCGCGGATGAAGATCTGACCCGCGCCCTGGGCCTGCAGCCAGGGGAGACGGTTCTGGTGGTGGGCAAGCGGATGCTGGCCGATGACATTCCGGTGCTGTTCTGCACCGACGTGATGCCTTTGTCCCTGTTTGGCGGGCGGCTGGACGGCATCGACTTCAGCCGGCCCGTTTTTGATGTGCTGCAGGACCACTGCGACATCCAGACCACCAGCACGGTGGCCCGGCTGCACGCAGTGCCCGGCGAGACCGCCGTGCGGCGGCTGCTGGGGCTGGGCCCCGACAAAGCGCTGCTGGAGCTGGAAGAGACCTGTTATTCCCGTCTGTGCCGTCCCGTGGTGCGCAGCCGGACCTTGTACACAGATTTTTTTGATTTTGCTCTTGTGCGCAAGCTCGTATAGTTGTAGAATAGGTGAGGCTTACAGGCCGCTGCCTCTGCAAACGGGATTTTCCGTGCACAGGGGCGGCGGCCTTGGGCTGTACGTTCAAACCAGAAACAGGAAAGGAAAGGTTGTTGCCCATGAGACACCTGATCGATCCGCTTGATTTCACCTACGAGGAAACGCTGCGTCTGCTGGATCTGGCCGACCGCATCCACGACGACCCGGCCGCTTACCGGGACGTGGCGTACCGCAGGCGCCTGGCTTCGCTGTTTTACGAGCCTTCCACCCGCACCCGGCTTTCCTTTGAGGCCGCCATGCTGAACCTGGGCGGCCAGGTGCTGGGGTTCCCCGACGCGGGGGTTTCCAGCGCTTCCAAGGGCGAGACGGTGGCGGACACCATCCGCATCGTCAGCTGCTACGCGGACATTGCCGCCATGCGCCATCCCAAGGAGGGTGCCCCCCTGCGTGCGGCGCGGTATTCCCGGATTCCGGTCATCAACGCGGGTGACGGCGGCCACAGCCATCCCACCCAGACCCTGCTGGACATGATGACCATCCGCCGCCGCAAGGGACATCTGGACGGGCTGACCATCGGCTTCTGCGGCGACCTGAAGTTCGGGCGCACCGTCCATTCCCTGATCAAGAGCCTGTCCCGCTGGCCCAACATGAAGTTCGTGCTCATCAGCCCCGAGGAACTGCGGGTGCCGGACTACATCCTGACCGAAGTGCTGGACCCCAAGGGCATCCCCTATGTGGAGACCCGCAGCCTGGAAGAGGCCCTGCCCCAGCTGGATATCCTGTACATGACCCGCGTGCAGCGGGAGCGCTTCTTCAATGAGGAAGACTACGTCCGCCTGAAGAACAGCTATGTGCTGACCAAGGCCAAGCTGGCCCAGGCCCCCGCCGACATGGCGGTGCTGCATCCCCTGCCCCGTGTGAACGAAATCACCCTGGATGTGGATGACGACCCCCGGGCGGCTTACTTTGAACAGGCACAGAACGGCGTTTACATGCGCATGGCGCTGATCATGACTTTGCTGGGTCTGAAAGACCCCAAGACCGGGGAGGTGGCTTTCGAATGCTGAACATCGACGAAATCCAGAACGGCGTGGTCATCGACCACATCACCGCCGGCACCGGCCTGGCGCTGTACCATCTGATGGAGCTGGAAAAGCTGAACAACGCCAGCGTGGCCCTGCTGCAGAACGTGCGCAGCCAGAAGAGCGGCAAGAAGGACATCATCAAGATTGAGGGCGACATCCAGAGCCTGGACTTTGACGTGCTGGGCTACCTGGATCCCCAGATCACCATCACCTACATCGAGAACGGCCATGTGACCCGCAAGGTCCGGCCGGAACAGCCCAAACAGCTGGTGAACGTGATCAAGTGCACCAACCCCCGGTGCATCACCTCCATGGAGGAAGGCTGCGACCACATCTTCGCCCTGACCCCCAGCGGACGGTATCGCTGCATCTACTGCGAACAGGAATTCAAGGTCCAGAACCTGTGAACCTTTTCCCATAAACAAAAGAAGTGCTTTCCTTTTATAAGGAAGGCACTTCTTTTTTATACGCAGGCGGCCAGATCGCCGCTGTCGCTGAGGATGATATGGCCGTCCGCTCCCACATCCGCCGTGTAGGTCACGCCGGGATGGGCGGTACCGTTGGCAATGCGGTCGGCCAGTGCCTGCTCCACCGCCCGGCTGACCTTGCGGCGCAGGTCACGGGCCCCGTAGGGCGGCACCTCCCGCCCGGCCAGGGCTTCGGCCGCGGCGGCCGTATGGCGCAGGGTGTAACCCTGCCGGGCTGCCCGCGCCTCCAGTTCGGTGAGCAGTTTGTCTGCAATGGCGGCCAGCTGGGCCGGACCCAGGGGATCAAAGACCACCACGTCATCCAGACGGCCCATGAGCTCGGGCCGGAAATAGTCCTTGGCCTCCTGCATTGCCTGACGGCTGCGGCGCTCGGTGTCCTCGGCGGCGGTGCCGAAGCCCAGGGGTGCTGCCTGCCCCACCAGGCACCGGGCTCCCAGGTTGGAGGTCATCAGGATGATGGCGTTGGAGAAATCCGCCTTGCGGCCCTGGGCGTCGGTGAGCACGCCGTCCTCCAGAATCTGGAGCAGGATGTTCTGGATATCCCCGTGGGCTTTCTCGATCTCATCAAACAGCACCACGCTGTAGGGGCGGCGGCGGACCGCCTCGGTGAGCTGGCCGCCCTCCTCGTGCCCCACATACCCCGGAGGCGAACCGATGAGCCGGGCCACCGTGTGCTGCTCCATATATTCCGACATATCAAACCGCAAAAGGGCCTTTTCGCTGCCGAACCAGTTCTTGGCCAGGGTGCGGGCCAGCTGGGTTTTGCCCACGCCGGTGGGGCCCAGGAACAGCATGGCCCCGATGGGCCGTCCCGCCTCCCGCAATCCGGTGCGGCTGCGGCGGATGGCCGCCGCCACCGCCCGCACCGCCCGGGGCTGGCCGATGACTTCCGCCGAAAGGCGGCTTTCCAGCTGATCCAGTCGTTCCCGCTCGGCCTCGCCCACCCGCTGGGCGGGCACTCCGCTGGCCTTGCTGACCACCCGGGCAATGTCCTGGGGCGTCAGGGCGGCGGGGCGGTTGCCGTTTTCGGCACTGGCAATGCGGGCCGCCGCGGCGGCTTCGTCCAGCAGGTCGATGGCCTTGTCCGGCAGGAACCGCCCCGGCAGATACCGCACGCTGAGCTCCACCGCCGCATGGATGCTTTCCGGCGGGATGGTGACGCTATGATACCGCTCATACCGGGGCATAAGCCCCCGCAGGATCGTCTCGGCGTCCGCCGGGGCGGGCTCCTCGATCATCACCTTGCCGAACCGGCGGTCCAGGGCCGTATCCTTGGCAATGGTCTTGCGGTATTCTTCCGGGGTGGTGGCCCCGATCAGCTGCAGTTCGCCCCTGGCCAGCATGGGTTTGAGGATGCTGGCGGCGTCGATGGCACCTTCCGCCGCACCGGCCCCCGCAATGACATGGATCTCATCGATGAAGAGGATGGTCATGCGGTCTCGGTAAAGTTCTTCCAGCAGGCTTTTGAACCGTTCCTCAAAATCGCCGCGGTACTTGGTGCCCGCCACCATGGACGCCATATCCAACGCCAGCACCCGGCGTCCCCGCAGGCTCTGGGTGACCTGGTCGGCGGCAATGCGCTGGGCCAGGGCTTCGGCCAGAGCACTTTTGCCCACCCCGGGTTCCCCCAGCAGGCAGGGGTTGTTCTTCTGGCGTCGGCAGAGAATCTCGATCATCCGGTCCAGTTCCTTGTCCCGGCAAAGCACCGGGTCCAGACGGCCTTCCTGGGCCAAGCGGGTCAGGTCACGGCCGTACTTTTCGCTGGGACGGCCGCTGCGGCTGGTGCTCATGCGCGGGGTACCGGAGGGCAGAATCAGCTGTCCGGACAGCTGGCGGCATTCCCGGGCGGCCTGGGGCACTTCCACCCCCAGGGACGCCAGCCACACGCTGGCGGTACAGGCACAGTCTTCCAGCATGGCGCAGAGCAGATGCTCGTTTTCCGCCTTGGGAACCCGGGCGGCGTGGGCGCCCAGCACCGCAAATTCCAGGGCCTTGCTCATCTCAGGGGCCAGGTCCCGCCGGGTCAGACGGATGCTGCGCCCGGTGCACACCCGCCCCGCCGTGCAGCTGCGCAGGGCTGTTTCGCTGATGTTCTTGCGCCGCAGGAAATCCGCAGCCGGGCCCTGGGCTGTTTGCAGCAGAGCCAGCAACAGATGGCCGGTGTCGGCGGCAGTGCATCCCTGCTGACCGGCCAGAGACAAAGCCCGCCCCACCGTGCGTGCGGCGGAGCAGGACAAACCTTTATGAAAATACAGCATATGCCTCCCCTTTCGGCACGCCGGAAGGCGCGCCCGCTGTGTGAATAAACTACAACCAGTATAGGCGGGCAGCGGGCAAATAATCATCGAAACCGGGCAAAAGCGCTGACAAATACGGGGCAGCATGGTATAATGATTCTGCATTTTTATAAAAGGTGGGTGAAGCATGCGTAGATTGCTGCATTATCTGAAAGGCTATGAGAAAGAGACCGTGCTGGCGCCTCTGTTCAAGATGCTGGAAGCCTGTTTCGAGCTTCTTGTGCCGCTGGTGGTGGCCGCCATCGTGGACACCGGCATCCAGAACCGGGACGTGGTTCAGATCTGGCGTCAGGGCGGGCTGCTGGTTCTGCTGGCGGCGGTGGGGTTGCTTTCCAGCGTAACGGCTCAGTATTTTGCCGCCAAGACCGCCCTCGGATACGGCACGGCTTTGCGCCGGGATCTGTATCACCACATCAATACCCTGTCCTACACCGAGCTGGACGGCATCGGTACGCCCACCCTGGTCACCCGCATGACCAGCGACATCAACCAGCTGCAGAACGGCGTGAACATGACCCTGCGCCTTCTGCTTCGGTCCCCCTTCATCGTCATCGGCGCGCTGATCATGGCGCTGTCCATCAGCCCTCAGATGACCGCCTGGTTCCTGCTGGTCACGGTGCTGATCTCCCTGGTCATCTACCTGATCATGCGCATCACCGTGCCCCGTTACCACCAGGCCCAGAGCATGCTGGACAAGGTCACCCTGCTGACCCGGGAAAACTATGTGGGCACCCGGGTGGTGCGGGCCTTCTCCCGCCAAAAAGATGAAATCCGGGATTTCACCGAAACCAATGACACCCTGAAAAAGGTGCAGACCACCGCCGGGCGCATTTCCGCCCTGATGAACCCCATGACCTACCTCATCGTCAACTTCGGCATCATCGTGGTGCTGGTGCGGGGCGGTGCCATGGTCAATGAGGGTGCCCTGACCCAGGGCGAGATCATCGCCCTGATCAGCTACATGAACCAGATTCTGACCAATCTGCTGCGCATGGCCGACCTGGTCATCTCGGTGACCCGGGCCCTGGCCAGCGGCATCCGTGTCAACGAACTGCTGAAGACCGCCACCGGCATGCCCGACCCGGCCCTGACCGGCGCCAAGAAGCTGGCACCGGTGGCAGCGGCCCCCGCCGTGGCCTTTAACCATGTGACCTTCACCTACAAGAATGCCGGCGCGCCCAGCCTCACCGACCTGGATTTCCGGGCCATGAGCGGCCAGACCATCGGCGTCATTGGCGGTACCGGCAGCGGTAAGAGCACCCTGGTCAACCTGATTGCCCGCTTCTACGATGCCAGCGAAGGCACGGTGGCGCTGTACGGCCATGATGTGCGGCAGTATCCCTTTGCCCAGCTGCGCACCATGATCGGCGTGGTGCCCCAGCGGGCAGTGCTCTTCACCGGCACCATCCGGGACAACATGCGCTGGGCCTGCCCCGACGCCACCGACGAACAGATCTGGTCCGCGCTGGAGATTGCCCAGGCAGCGGATTTTGTCCGCGGCAAACCCGGCGGACTGGATGAACCCGTGGAGACCGCCGGACGCAACTTTTCCGGCGGCCAGCGCCAGCGCCTGACCATTGCCCGGGCGCTGGTTCCCCGCCCCGCCATCCTGATTCTGGACGACAGCGCCTCGGCCCTGGACTACGCCACCGACGCCGCCCTGCGCAAGGCCCTGAAAGAAAAGACCTCCGGTATGACGGTGTTCATCGTATCCCAGCGCGCCACGGCAGTGCAGCACGCCGACCGCATTCTGGTGCTGGACGACGGTGCCCTGGCTGGCAGCGGTACCCACGCCGAGCTGCTGAAAACCTGCGAAGTCTATCGGGAGATCTGCCTGAGCCAGCTTTCCCGGGAGGAGGTGGAGAAAACCGTATGAGCAAGGCAAAACAAACCGCCAGCCGCGATACAATCCGTCGGGTGCTGAAACTGATCGCTCCCTACCGTCTGCTGGTGCTGGTTTCTCTGCTGCTGGCCGCCGTGACGGTCATCACCACCCTGTACGCGCCCATCCTCACCGGCCTGGGGGTGGACCTGATTCTGGGTCCCGGGCAGGTGGACTTGCCCGGGCTTGTACGCCTGGCCATCCAGCTGGGCATCGTGGTTCTGGTCACCTCGGTGAGCCAGTGGCTCATGAGCCTGATCAACAACCGCATCACCTTCCAGGTTGTGCGGGATATCCGGGTGCGGGCCTTCAGCCACATGGAGGAGCTGCCCCTGAGTTACATTGACGCCCATCGCCCGGGCGAAACCATCAGCCGGCTGACCACCGACGTGGAACAGTTCTCCGACGGTCTGCTCATGGGCTTTACCCAGCTGTTTACCGGTGTGCTGACCATCCTGGTCACCTTGATCTTCATGTTCACCATCGACTGGCGCATCACCCTGGTGGTGGGGCTGCTGACCCCTCTTTCCATCTTTGTGGCCAAGTTCATCGCCCAGCACACCTACTCCATGTTCCGGGTGCAGAGCGAGACCCGGGCCGAGATGACCGGCCTGGTGGAAGAGCTGGTGGGCAACCAGCATCTGGTGCGGGCCTTCGGATACGAAAGCCGGGCCGAAGAACGGTTTGAGCGCATCAATCTGGATCTGCAGTCCTGCGGGCTGCGAGCCACTTTCTATTCTTCCCTGTCCAACCCCTGCACCCGCTTTGTGAACTCCCTGGTATATGCGGCGGTGGGGGTGCTGGGTGCCCTGTTTGCCATTGCGGGGGGCATCACCGCCGGCAATCTGTCCGCCCTGCTCCAGTACGCCAACCAGTACACCAAACCTTTCAATGACATTTCCAGCGTGATGACCGAACTGCAGAACGCCCTTGCCTGCGCCCAGCGGGTGTTTGACCTCATCGACGAGCCGCCCATCATCCCCGACGCCCCCAACGCAGTGGAGCTGCATCAGGGCGCAGGTCGGGTATCCTTTGAGCATGTGAAGTTCCGGTATGTGCCGGACGTGCCCCTGATCGAGGACATGAACCTGCGGGTGTGGCCGGGCCAGCGCATTGCGCTGGTGGGGCCCACCGGCTGCGGCAAGACCACCCTGGTCAATCTGCTCATGCGGTTCTACGAGATCAACGGCGGTTCCCTGAAGGTGGACGATAACTCCATCGACGCGGTGACCCGGGATTCTTTGCGGGCCAACCTGGGCATGGTGCTGCAGGAAACCTGGCTGAAATGCGGCACCGTGGCCGAGAACATCGCCTACGGCAAGCCGGACGCCACCCGGGAGGAGATCATCGCCGCGGCCAAGAAGGCCCGGGCCCACAGTTTCATCTGCCGGCTGCCCCAGGGCTACGACACCATGATTGCGGAGGACGGCGACAACCTGAGCGCCGGACAGCGTCAGCTGCTGTGCATTGCCCGGGTCATGCTGCGCCGCCCGCCCATCCTGATTCTGGACGAAGCCACTTCCAGCATCGATACCCGCACCGAAGTACTGGTGCAGGACGCTTTTGAAGAATTGATGCGGGGCCGGACCAGCTTTATTGTGGCCCATCGCCTTTCCACCATCAAGAATGCCGACCGCATTCTGGTGATGAAGAGCGGCAGCATCATCGAGAGCGGCACCCACGAGGAACTGCTGGCCAAGAACGGTTTCTACGCCCAGCTGTACCAGAGCCAGTTTGCACCGGCCTGACCGGTTTGCATAGAAGGAGGAAAATGAGATGTCCAACACGCAGATTCCGCAGAACTACAAAAGCCTTCTGGGATTGTACGATACCCAGAAGGCCATCGGCCTGATCAAGACCATCTTTCAGGAAAAGCTGTGCGCCGCTTTGCACCTGAAACGGGTCACTGCTCCCCTGTTTGTGCTGCACGGCAGCGGTCTGAACGACGATCTGAACGGCGTGGAACGCCCTGTGCGTTTTGACGTTCCCTGCCTGGAGGAAGAAGCCGAGGTGGTACACAGCCTGGCCAAGTGGAAGCGCTACGCCCTGGCCAAATACGGGTTCCGGCCCGGGCAGGGGCTGGTGTGCGACATGAACGCCATCCGCCGGGACGAGACCCCTGACAACCTGCACAGCATTTATGTGGACCAGTGGGACTGGGAACGGGTGGTCACCGAAAAGCAGCGCACCATTCCCTTCCTGAAAGACACGGTGCGGGACATTGTGGACGCGGTATGTGCCACCGCCGATGAGCTGCGCTGGAAGTTTCCGGAGCTGAAAAAGGTCCGTCTGGGTCGGGAGGTTACCTTCATCACCACCCAGGAACTGGAGGACATGTACCCCACCCTGACCCCCAAAGAGCGGGAAAACGAGATTACCCGTCTGCATGGCACCGTCTGCATTATGCAGATCGGCGGCAAGCTGGCCAGCGGCCAGGTCCATGACGGCCGCGCCCCCGACTATGACGACTGGACACTGAACTGCGATATCCTGTTCTGGCACAAGCCTCTAGGCTGCGCCCTGGAACTGTCCAGCATGGGCATCCGGGTGGATGCTGACGCCCTGCGCCGCCAGCTGGCAGAAGCCGGCTGCCCCGAGCGGGCGCAGCTGCCCTTCCACCAGATGCTGCTGAATGGCCAGCTGCCCCTGACCATGGGCGGCGGCATCGGCCAGAGCCGCCTGTGCATGCTGCTGCTGGGCAAGGCCCACGTGGGCGAAGTGCAGGTCAGCCTGTGGGACGAGGAAACCCGCAGCACCTGCGAAGCCGCCGGGGTGACCCTGCTGTGACCGGAGAAGAGCGCCTGGCCGCTTTTGAGGCCATGCTGGAAGCGGTACAAAAGCAGTACGCCGAAACCACCGCCCGCATGGACAAGATGAAGCAGGAAGGCAAGGTCAAGACCGCCACCTATCGCCAGCTGTTTGCCCGCAAGCTGAGCTTGCAGGATGTGCTGACCCTGTATGAGGTATACGGGCTGTTGCCCAAGGATCGCGACAGCCAATAATTTGCAAAGAGAGCCCGGCCCCGGAATGGTTGTACATTCCGGGGCCGGGCTGTTTCTTGAGAAAGTTCCAGGCTTTTGATTGCAAATCAAAACCACCCGTTGAACGGGTGGTTTGAACAGGCCCTATAAGGGCCTATCTCCTGTGGTCGCTCCCTAAAGGGAGCCCCGAAAAGTCTGGCAACCACACTTTTACCACGGGCCGCCCCCTAC
>OLIH01000287.1_pt1 | contig 40725 bp, 37 predicted proteins | sample 1609721 | NCBI WGS metagenome assembly OLIH01 (sample SAMEA4350157, study PRJEB24818) | metagenome | biome: human; feature: gut; material: faeces | place: Denmark | collected 2013-09
TCAGACACAATCGCTTGCGTCCTGTTGAATTACTTGTTCTTTTGGAATTGATTATAGTGTTTTTCCAAACACTGTAAGGTTCCACAAGTTTCAGGTTTGTTCAATTTTCAAGGTCCTGCTTGGCGCCGCCCTCATCGGGACAGCTTATTCATTATATCTCGCAAAGTTCTTTTTGTCAAGCACTTTTTTTGAGATTTTTTTGAGCTGCGAAGTTCTTGATGAACTTCTTTTCTCAGCGCCTGCCGTCCCTCGCGAGACGGTTTATTTATATTATCATGTCCAATCCGATTTGTCAACGCTTTTTTCTCCAAGTTTCTGCTTTTTTCTTCAAGATTCGATTTGCTCCTTTTGAATTGCTTTTTTCTCCCTATTATAGTAGTATTACGATAGAAGCGAAAGGCGGCCACTCCCGGCCCTTTTCCTATATATAAGGAAAGCAGGAGGCTCTTCCATGCTGTTGGCATTGAATATTGGCAACTCAAACATCACTTTCGGCGCCTATGCCCTGGACGGCAAGCTGGCGTTTTCTTCCCGGCTGTACGCGGATACCTCTCTCAGCTCGGATGAACTGTGCTACAAGATCATCAGTATGCTGGATCTGTACGGTGCCGCTCCCGCCGATATCGAAGCGGTCATTCTGGCCAGCGTGGTGCCGGTGCTCACAGGACGGCTGCGGGAAGCCTTGCAGAAGATGACCCAGGCCCCGATTATGGAAGTCGGCCCCGGATTGAAAAGCGGTGTGCGCATCCGGATGGACAACCCGGCTCAGCTGGGTGCTGAGCTGCTGTGCGCCGTGGTGGGTGCCCTGCGGCGCCACAAGCCGCCCTTGCTGGTGATGAACATGGACACCGCCACCACTCTGCTGGCCGTGGACAAGGAAGGAAGCCTGGTGGGGGGCATGATCTTGCCTGGACCCCAGCTCTCTCTGGCCGCCCTGGTCAAGAACACGGCTCAGCTGCCCCAGGTAGCCCTGGAAAATGCGCCCAAACGGTTGCTTGGCACCAATACCACCGACTGCCTGCACAGCGGCATGGTAAACGGTACCGCCGCCACCCTGGACGCTATGGCCGCCAAGATTCTGGCCGAACTCCACGCTCCCGACGCCCCGGTTATTGCCACCGGCACCCTGCCGGCCAGCATCCGGGACGCCTGTGAAACCCCCATCGAATACCGGGACACCCTGATTTTGGAGGGCCTGTTTGCCATCTGGCAGCGCAATGTCCGGCACTGATTCTTTTTGTCCGCAAAATTCATTTGCATTTTCGGGTAAGGTCTGCTATAATAGTGTGTACCGGTTCGGCAAGAGCTGATTCCGGTACTATATGATGTGCGGTTGTAGCTCAGCTGGATAGATCGTTCGGCTCCGACAACTGTGACGCGGTTGCGTGGCGCGCCGCTTTTTGGCGATGTTCCGTTTGAAAATTCAGTGCCGCGCCATTTTTCCCGGTGGTCTGACCACGAAATGACCACCATGTACTTTTCACTCCAAACCTTCACAAAATTTCATACGATGGATCTCGTCCCAGCGACGATTTTCATAGATGTGCGGTTGTAGCTCAGCTGGATAGATCGTTCGGCTCCGACCCGAAAGGCCGCAGGTTCGAATCCTGTCAGCCGCACCAAAAAATGTCGCTGTATTGCCGTACAGCGACATTTTTGTTTTGTCATGGTTCGTGCTTGTCGATCCACTTTGTGACAATGTACGCTACGATATTGGCCATGGCAGATACAGCAAAACTGATAAGATAGTCCATAGGGGATCTCCCTTCTGTGCCGGTTTATTTAGCTAGCAGTTGGCACAGGGACTATTTTATCAGTTTTTGTTTTGCTGGGAATTTTGCGGCTACAACCGGGCGTTGACCTGCTGCTTCGCCTGATTTGCAGGAGCCAATGCTCGCATCGACCCGCGGGAGCGTTTCAAAGGCAGTTGCCACGCAAACGGCGGCTCTTAGGCCGGAGATTGGCCCACAGGCTGTGTTTCGGAATGCCTCTTCAGCGGTGTTTCTTCGGGCAACCGGGCTCAGTACTTGTGCCGTAGATCAGCCCGTCAAAACGGCCCTTAAATCATCCGGGCAGACTTGTTACAGCCCCATCACCTCCCCCAGCTTCTCCTGCGCCTCCCGCTTTTTCTTGTCAAAGGCATGGGCGTAAATGTCCAGTGTCGTACTGGCCTGGGAATGACCCAGCAGGCTGGCCACCGTGCGAACATCTACGCCTTGGGCAATCAACAAACTGGCGTTTGTATGCCGCAAACTGTGTACGTTCAGGTTCTCCGGCAAACCGTTCTGTTTTAGGATTTTCTTGAAACGGAACGTGAACGTGGTCGGCACCATCGGATCGCCGTTCGGCTGGCGGAACAGGTAGTCATCTTCCTGTAATACCTCATCGTTCTGCTTACGCTCCCAAGTACATTGCTGTTTCCAGGATTTAAGCAGTTTCGCCATCCCTTTACTGATATACACCACCCGGTTCCCGCTGGCTGTTTTGGGCGGCTTCACAAAGATTGGTTCGTGGCTCAGTTTCACCACGTTGCGCTGGATGTGGATGCTGCGCTTTTTCCAGCTAATGTCACTCCACCGCAGCCCGCAGGCCTCTCCGCGGCGCATCCCGGTGGCCAGCACCAGTTTGAAGTAGGTCTCGTATTTCAGGCTTTGGCCCTCCAGGGCGACAATCAAACGCTGCACCAGTTCCTCGTCCGCCACCGGCCGCTCCTTCTTCTCACCCTGCGGCTTGTACATCCGCCAGGCAGGGTTGTGCAGCAGGTAGCCTTCCTCCACGGCATCGCTCAAGATGCTGCACAGCGTGTTGTGGATGCCTTCCACAGATTTTTCCGAAAGCGGTTTGCCGTCTGTCAGCTTAGGCGCCTTGCGCATCTCCTCGTAAAAATCCCGGATGACTTCTTTGCGCAGGTCGGTCAGCTTGTAGTGCCCCAGCGCAGGCAAAATCCGCCGCACGTCCTGCCGGTCACGGGAGCAGGTGGTTTTCGCCAACTTTTTCGGCGCGACATCCGCCAACCAGTGGTCAATGTACTTCGCAAGCGTGATGCTCTTGTTCACCGGCTCCGGGGTGTGATGCACTTCCCGCTCGAACAGCACCGCCTGTTCTTGCAGCCACTTCTCTCGCTGTTTGGGTTTGAGCTCCAGCGGCGGATGCACGGTTTTCTGCGCCGATTTCAGCCGGTTTCCCTCATAGTCATACCCACGAGATACAACTATTAAATAACTGTTCTCTCCCCGTTTGCGAATGGATGCCATACTGCCACGTCCTTTCTGTGTTGCCTTGTGTTTGCTTTTGTACGTCTGGTCATCGTTTTTGACTATCCGTACCACAAAGCATACCAACCTCTGTGGCATATAGCTATCACCAAACCCAACAGACTTTGGCGGCAAAACCGCCCCAGGACCCGCCAAAACCAACAACAGCCCGTACCTTCCATCCGGGCTGTTGTGCATATGGTTTGTGTAGCAGTTTATCTCAGCGGCCAAAACGACGGCTTTTTGCCACTATCCGCCAGCGGGACGCTCTTTGAAAATCAGCAGAAGATATTTTCCTCTGCGGGCGTCGGGGCGTCCGGCGCGCGGTGGGCGGACACCAGACGCTGCGCTGTGCTGACTACACGCGCGGCACAGCGCTCCAATTGGGAACGGGTCAGCGGGTAACGGGCATGGGGGTCGTGCAGGGCATTCAACAGGTCCGCCTTATCTTCGAGGCCGCCAGGCATCATCAAGTCGTTACCGGCACAGATGCTGCCGGAAGCGCACGCGCCGGGATAGGTATGCGGCTCTCTTGCGAGCACGGCAGGCACCCAATCCGACATGATGAGCCCATCATACCCCCATTCGCCGCGCAGCACACCTTCCAACAAGTCAGCGCGATGGGCCGTGTGCTCCCCGTTGACAAGGTTGTAGGAGGTCATCACTGCGGCAGGCGGACATTCCGCGATGGCGATTTCAAACCCTTTCAGATAGATCTCCCGCAGCGCACGTTCACTGAGCTGAGAGTTGGAATGCATACGGTTGGTCTCCTGGTTGTTGGCACAATAATGTTTGATCGTGACGCCGCACCCCGGATGGGCCTGCACACCGCGGGTGACAGCCGCGGCCATTTTTCCGCTGAGGAGCGGGTCCTCGGAATAATACTCAAAGTTTCGCCCGCACAGCGGTGACCGTTGGATATTCAGCGCCGGCGCCAGCCACAGATGGATGCCGAACCGTTCCATCTCATCCCCGACGATGTCCCCGCAGACCCGGGCGGCCGCAGGGTCCCAGCTCTGCGCCAGCGCCACCCCGACCGGGATCGCCGTACAATTTTGCTCGTAGACCTTGCCCTGCCGCTTGGCAGGCAGGCTGAGCGGCAAAGTTTTTAGCAGCTCGGCGGGCAATGCGGCGACCAGGTCGTCATATTCGTGGTGAACGATCTCGTAACGGCCCTGCTCGTCAACGCCATAAGATTGGCTCAAACGCAGCCCGGCAGGCCCATCGGCCATGACCAGGGCAGGGATCCCCCGGTCGGCATATCGATCGCAGCTTTCCCCTGCCGAACCCAGGACTTTTCTCCCGGCGTTGCCGACAATCTCCTGGCTGCCCTTGTCCGCATAGCCGCCGATGCACAGATCGACAAGCATTTCATCACTGAACGTGCGCACCAGCGCCAGCGCGGCGGCATCCTCTGCCCGGGGCGTGCCGGGCAGTTCCAGCTGTGCGGCATCCACTGCCAGCAATGGGATACCCTGGGGCAAGGGCGGCAGCTGCAGCGTGATGCCGCTGTCGGCAGGTTTCCAATCGACAAAATCCGGTTTGCCGCCTGCGTGGGCCAGGGGGCGCACCGTCACCGTCCGGTCGAGCCGCAGCGCCCCCACCAGAGCGGTGTCCCGGCTGCTGTTGCCCAAATAAAGGCGGTACAGCCCCTTCTCCAGCACCGAGGCCACGGTTTCGCTGTCATAACTGGCGATTTGGTTCAGGTCAAACGCCAACGCCAGCTCCGCCGTCTGGCCGGGCTGGAGCTCGGGCGTTTTGGCAAAGGCGGCAAGCTCCTGATAGGGTTGATCCAGCCTTCCGGCCGGTTTGCCCACATAGAGCTGGACGACCTCCTTTCCCGGACGGCTGCCGGTGTTTTTCACCGCCGCCGTCACCACCGCCTGCCGCCCCTGCAGCCGGACCTCCTGCCCCTGGATGGAAAAAGCCGTATACCCCGACCCGTAGCCAAAGGGGAAGAGCGGCGCTTTCCCCACGCTGTCAAAATAGCGGTATCCCACATACACGCCTTCCCGGTAGCGGGTATCATCCATCCGGCCAAAATCGCCTTCCTGGCAGTAATCCTCCCAGGGGGCCCAGGTGGCGGTGAGCTTGCCGGAGGGGTATGCCTTGCCCAACAGCACATCGGCAAAAGCGTCTCCGGTCACGCTGCCCAGCTGGCCCAGCAGAAGAATGTTGCGCACCTCGCCGGTCACCGGGCTCAAGTCCACGACGCCGGCCGTGTTCAGCACCAGAAGGAAACGGCGATACCGCCGGTTCAGGGTCAGGATCTCCCGGATCTCCCGGGGGCGCAAAGCAAAGTCGCCCGGCGCGGTGCTGCGGTCCGCCCCTTCCCCGCTGATGCGGGACAGCACGTAAACCGCACATTCCCCTGCGCCGTCCATCGGCAGGGAATAGTCAAAATCCGGCGTCGTGTTGCCCAGGCCCCACAGCACCTCGCTCAGGCCCTCCCGGGCGATCTGGTCCAGGATCGCCTGGTCGGCGGCACGTTTCGCCTTTTGCCGCGCCGCCGCGTAGCCATCCAGCCAGGCTTTGGTGGTGATGGTGCAGCCTGCCTTTTCCAGCCCCTCCTCCACCGTGCGGAAGCTGCGGGTGTTCACATCGCCGGACCCGGTGCCACCTTTGATCGTATGCCGTGCTCCGGCGCCGTACAGCGCCACAGGCTGGGGACCTTCCAACGGGAAACTGCCGTCGCTTTTCAAAAGTACCATACATTCCGGGGCCAGTTTGCGCAGCGCCTCACGGTGCTCCTGTTCATAACGTTCCATGGTTTTACCTCTCCTGTTTTTGGGGGGATCGGAAAGGTTCCGGGCATTGCCCGGTTTTGCAGATGTTCCGGCACCTTGGACCGAGCCGATACCCCCTGATAATCTTGCCTTTATTATACAGGAGGGCAACGCCGTCTTTCTCGGCAACTCCGGGCGCAAAATTTCAGGATCGGTCATGCCGCCAAAAAAAGTGGCTTTGAAATTGTGCAGTTTAACAAAAAAACATCCCGGAAAGTTTCCGGGATGTTTTTGTCTCTCTGGCATCGGAAGCCCCCCCGGTGGTTTTCACCGGGACCGGCACACGTTAGAAGAACTCTCTTCCGTACTGGCGCAGATAATGCATGACCAGTAAGTCGGCGGCCAGCAGGGCGGAATATTTGCCCACATCGTTTTGGTTCGAGCTGCCGCAGTTCAGCACATAAGCCGCGCTGTTCCAATAGGGGCTTGCCCGGTTCTGGGTGATGACCAGCAACCGGCTGCCGCCGGTCTCCAGTGCGTTCCAGATGTTGGCATAGCGGCTGGGGTAGCTTCCGCCTACCGTGCAGATCACCGCCGTATCCTGCTTTTGCAGGGAGCGCGCACATTCCAGCTGTGCGCCGTAATCAAAATACTGCTCCAGGTACAACCCCATCATCATCAATTTGCTTTGCATGTGGCGGCCGATGTCCCACAGAAAATGGTGGGAGAAAAAGGCTACCCGCTTACTTTCATGCAGGACGCGCACCATATCAGGGATCTTGTCCACGTTATCGCGGGCAAAGGTCACGCGGACATTTTCGATCAGCTGCTCCTGGTAGCGGTCTGTCGCCGCCCATCGGTCGGCACAGAGCATATCGAAAAAGGAGCGCGAATAGTCCGATTTCATGGAGATCGGCGCTTTCACATAGTCATGAAATTCCCGGAAACTGTCAAATCCCAAATAGCGGCAAAAGCGGGAGATTGTTGCCTTGGAGACAAAGCAGAGGTCCGCGATCTGCTCCGCCGACATCTGCCCCAGCTTGTGGTAATTGCGCAGCATGGCGACCGCGATCTGAAAGTTGGAATCGTGCTGGGGCGTCGTATTCACGTAGTTCAAAAGCCGCTCCGCTACGGACCCCATCGGTTTTGGATCGTTCATCGGCGCCTCCTCCTTTTGCGTCTATCATAGCATAAACATCGAAAGGACGCAAGATGACACACGGCAAAGCCGGCCAACGCCTCGCGTTGGCCGGCTGCCGTATCGGGCGCCGAAGCGCTTTATTGGGTCTGCAGATCTTTTTTGCTGAAACCGATGGTATACGTCAGCACGGCAGCCACCACCAGTGATGCAAGGCTGGCCACAAGGCCGACGATAAAGTTTGCGTTTGTGCCGCCCACATAGCCCAGCACGGACAGGAAGTTGGCGGAGGTCATTACGTAACCTTTCAGGTCAAAGAAGCCTGCAATACCGCCACCGACAAAACCACCGGCGACCATAGCGATGAAGCAGCGGGAGTAGCGGAAGCAGATGCCGTAGAGGGTGGGTTCCGTCACGCCGCCCAGGATGCCGGAGGCAAACGCACCGAAGCAGGTGCTGCGGTCTTCCTTGTTTTTCAGCCGCAGGGCCGCGCCCAACGCCACGCCGAAGCAGGCCCAGGTGGCAAAATTGCCCGCGTTCATGGGCCCGCTGCCGATGCCAGTCTCGAAGAAGTCCGCCATCATGGGCATCATCAGGGCCAGGTGCATACCGCTCATGACCAGGAACTCCCACAGGGCGGCAATGACGGCCACGCCAAACCAGCCGGTGGTCATGCCGAACCAGGCCAGGCCATCGCTGATCGCGTTGCCAATGATGGTGCCCAGGGGCGCCAGTAGGCAGAGGATGAAGGGGACCGAGATGATGATGCTGAGGAAGGGGGTGAAAATCGTGCTTAAGACGTCCGGCATATACTTTTTGATGATCTTATAAACCAGGCAGAAGAAGGGTACCGAAACCATAATGGGCAGCACCGTCTGCGAATAGTTTACGGTCGTACAGGGGATACCAAACACGGTGAACGGCTCGCCGGAAGTTGCATAGGCCATAAAATTGGGGGCCAGCAGGATACAGCCGATAAAGCTGCCCAGCATCCCGTTGACGCCCAGCTGTTTTGCCGCGCTGTAACCGGCCAGGATGGGCATGAAATACAGCGACGCCTGGTTCAGGAAAGCGAACAGGATGTAGATATCGCTCTCGGCGGTGTACAGCCCCAGCAGCTGCGGCCCAAAAATGGCGTTCGTGGCGTTGAACAAGCCGCCTGCCAGCAGCACCGGGATCATGGGGGTCATGCAGCCCGCCAGATACCCCATGATGTTTTTGCCCACCTGCTTGGGGGTCAGCTTCTGCTTGGCCAGCGCCGCGTCCTCGGCGGCGGCAGCATCATCCTGCACCGCCGCATTGGCCTTCAGACCGGCCTTCTTGCGCAATTCCTCGTATACCTTCTCCACGTTGGTGCCGATGACGATCTGATACTGCTGGCCGCCGCGCACCACGCCCATCACGCCGCTGATCGCCTTGACCTCGTCGTCCTTGGGGATGCTGTCATCATTCAGGTAGAGGCGCAGCCGCGTCATACAATGGGTGGCGTCCTTGATATTGGACGCGCCGCCCACCGCCGCCAATACTTTTTCGGCGATCTCTTTGTTGTTTGCCATGGATGTTTTCCTCCTTTTTTATAAGCCATCCCCCGCCCGATGCCGGGTGGAAGAAATGTGCCAGACTCATTCTGGCAGGCCGTTCTCCCGGATGACCTGCTGGTACCAGTAGAAGCTGTCCTTTTTGACGCGGGCGCAGTCCTTCACATCGGTGTCGGTGCGGTCCACGAACACCAGGCCGTACCGCTTGGCAAAGCCCTGATGGCTGGACACCACGTCGATAAAACTCCAGGGGCAGTAACCGATCACCGGGTAGCCCTGGTCGATCAGCGCCTTGATCTGCTGGATGTGCCGGGTCAGGTAGTCGATGCGGTAACTGTCATGGATCTTGCCGTCCGGGCCTGGGCATTCGCTGTGGGCCATGCCGTTCTCAGTCACGATCATCGGCAGATGGTAGCGGTCATAGATCTTGCGCATACCGATCTGCAGGCCCAGCGGGTCGATGCCCCGGTCCATCCACTCGGTCCTGGTGACATAGGGGTTCTCGCACAGTGCAAAGTCGCCGCCGGACCAGGGCGGGAAGCGGTCGAAGCGGATGGGCTCCGTGCGCTCTTTGGCGCAATCGCTGAAATAGTAGTTGATGCCGATAAAATCCGGCGCGGAGCCTTTGAGCACCACCGCATCCCCCGGCGCGGTCACCGGGTAGAAACCTTCCCGCCGCAGGTAGCTGGCGGCGTAGGGTGAGTATTCGCCCCGCACGCTCATATCCAGCATGTAGTTCTGCATCATTTCCTCGGCGTTCATGGCGGCGATCACGTCGGCGCTGCGGCTGCTGGCCGGGTAGATCACCTGCATGGCGCAGACCGGGCCGATCTTGGCCTCCGGGTCGATCCGGCGCAGCAGGGCAAAGGCTTTGTGCTCCGCCACCGAGACGTTGTAGCTCATCTGGTAGGTGTTTTTCTGCCGTTTGCGGGGGTCGGTCTCGGTGTCGCCGGTGTTCCGGGTCGAAGCCGTGGCGATGAGCTGCTCGTTGACGGTGGCCCACATCTTGACCCGGCCCTTGAAGTGGGTGAAGCAGATCTCGGCATAGCGCAGGTAGGCGTCGATCATCCGGCGGTCCTTCCAGCCGCCAAAGGCGTCCACCGGCGCTTGCGGGCACTCAAAATGATAGAGGGTGACGAAGGGTTCGATGCCTTTTTCCAGCAGGTAGTCGATCAGCCGGTCATAAAAGGCCAGGCCCTCCGGGTTGGGCTGGCCGGAGTTGTCCGGCATGATGCGGCTCCAGGCAAAGCCCATGCGGTAGACCTTCAGCCCCAGCTCGGCCATCAGGTCCACATCTTCCTTCCAGTGGTGGTAGTGGTCGCTGGCCACCTTGTTGTCGGCCATATCGGGGCGGCCGGTGCCCCGGTCGGTGGTGGCGGGGCCTTTGCCGCCCTCGCCGTAGCCGCCTTCCACCTGGAACGCGCTGGTGGATGCGCCCCACAGAAAGCCCTCCGGGAAACGGTCGTTGCTCATGGTTGCAGTTCCTCCTTTATTTCAGGTCGTCATAGGTCACCAGCGCGATGTCCTGGCGCTCCAGCCAGGCCCGGACCGCGGGGCGGCAGAGCATCTCGGCCTCGCGGGCGCGCGGTGTGGTCATGCTGGAATGGTCCAGCAGATAGCTGTCGATGTAACCGGGGTGGAACACCATCAGGTCGCAGGCGCCCGCATGGGCCCGGGCCACGGCGTCCTGCACGCCGGTAAAGGGGTCGGCCTCATAGGCTTTGAGATCCCCGGGCATGTAGGCGTAGACCTGCGTATGGCGGAAGGTCACCGCCTCGCCCGGCCGCCCCATGGCGAAGTAGGGCAGGCCGTGGCGCCCGGCCACGATCTCCAGCCCCTTGAAAAAGTTGGCGCTGGCCACGGCGTGGCCCTCAAAGTAACCAGGTTCCCGGCCGGTCAGGGCCTTGAACTGCCGGTACTGGGCCTCGATCTCCTCCACGACTTCCTCCAAAACCACGAAGTCCTGGCCGGCTTTGGCGGCTTCGCGGTAGGCGCGGCTGGGTTTGAATTTTCCCTCCGGCGTGCAGAGGCTGGGGATGCGGGCCGGGTCGGTGAGCGGCCGGCCCACGCAGATGTTGGTGTGCTGCCCCAGGCAGAGCGGGTGGCCGTGCAGCAGGCCCAGCCCCTGGACCGCCGCCGGCATGTTGGTCATGACCCCCACCGAGCGCACCAGCCCGGCGGCCACAGTGGCGGCGATGCCGCAGTTGACCCCTTCCGAATACCCCAGATCGTCCGCGCGGATCAGCAGTTGTTTCATGGCGTTCCTCCTTGCAGTGTGCGGTATCTTTTCTGATCCTACTATAGCATAGCCGCCGGTTTTTTTTCTTCCATTTCCGGCAAAGAAATTTCATAAAAGGGATGGCAGAAAAAAATTCCCCGCCAAATTTGTGCAGGTTGGCGAAAAGGGAGCCGGAGCGGCCTTCGCTGTACCGCCGCGGCTGCGGTCTGGCGGGGGGCAGGAACAAAGGCCCGGCGAGTCATCCCTGCCGTACCGGGTGGACTTCCGGGATGTCCGGCTGATACACATGCTCAAAAGTCCCGGGGCCCAGTTCATAGGTGCCGCCGCCGGGCAGGCACAGCTGCGCGGTGCATCCAAAGGGCACTGTGCAGCGGTAAGCGACTCTGCCGTCCGGCAAGATGCGCCATTCCGTCTGCCAATCGCCGGAAGCAGATCCATAACGGGCGGAAACATGGCTCAATTCCCGGCAAAAATGGGGCGCCAATTTTGCCCGCCGGAAACCGGGCTCCGCTGCGGCCAGCCCTGCCACATCCGCAAAAAGCCACGCCACAACAGAACCATAGGCGTAGTGGTTCAAACTGTTCATCCCGTTTTTGGCGATCTGTCCGTCCGGCCCCACGCTGTTCCACCGCTCCCAAATGGTGGTGGCGCCCAAATTCACCTCATAAAGCCAGCCGGGATATTCTTCATTCAGCAACAGGCGGAAAGCATCCTTCTCCCTGCCCAGGGCGGTCAAGGTGGGGCAAAGCAGCGGTGTGCCCACAAAACCGGTTTGCAGCATACCGCCGCTCTCGGCCAGAAGTTTCTGCAGCTGGTCGGCCGCTACGGCCCGGTCGGGCGCCAGATCGTCCTGCAAAGCCAGCAGCAAGGCCGTCTGGGTATGTACCTTACAGCGGCCGTCGGCCTCAAACCAGGCCGCTTGTAGGTCGCTTTTCAAGGCGTCTGCCTGCGTCTCCCACCGTGCGGCTTCTTCGTCTTTCTGGAGGAGCCGGGCGGCCCGGGCTGCCAGCAGCAGGCTGTGGCGGTAATACCAGAGGGCGATCAGGCCTGTGTCGGTGGCCCCCACCATGCCCTGGGGATCTTTGGCATCCAAAGCCAGCCAGTCCCCAAAATGCCGCTGTTTGGCCCAGCCGTGGTCTGGTCCTTCCCGGGTGGCAACGTAGTCCAGCCACATGGTCATGTTGCTGTAAAAGCGGGCCAGAAGCTCCCTGTCACCGGTGAACTGATAGAGCGTCCAGGGCAAAACGCAGGCTGCGTCCCCCCATGCGGCCGCGGTATCCTGGATGCCAAAATCCGGCACCACCATGGGGACTTTGCCCCCCAGGGCAGCCTGCTCGCTTTGCATATCGTGCAGATATTTGCCAAAGAAAGCGGTGCTGTCCCGCAGATAGCAGGCTGTGGATGCAAAGACCTGGGCGTCGCCGGTCCACCCCATCCGCTCATCCCTTTGGGGGCAGTCGGTGGGGACGTCGATGAAGTTGCTCTTTTGACCCCAGACCGTGTTGGAGATCAGCTGGTTGACCTTGCGGTTGCCGGTCTCCAACCAGCCTGTCTGCGGCAGCTCGCTGTACAGCGTCAGGGCAACAAAATCCTCCGCTTTCAGGCCCGGGACTCCCTCTACTTTGACATAGCGGTAGCCATAATACGTAAACTTAGGCTGCAAAATATGCGGCTTGCCGTCAGAGATATAGCAATATTCCGCTTTGGCCGTGCGCAGATTATCGCGGTAGAAATTGCCTTCCTGCAAGATCTCGCCAAATTGCAGCCGGACCCTGGCCCCTTTAGGCAAGTCTACTTTCAGCCGGAAGATGCCCGCCTGATTCTGCCCGATGTCCAGCACCGTCTCACCGGCCGGTGTGATCTGCAGGGCTGCGGACAATTCTTCCCGGACCCGGACAGGGGTGCTGTACCGGGCGGTCAGCTTGCCGGCGGGAGGCTCCACAAGGGCCGCCGGGACCGGGGCCAGGGGCGGCAGGGTGTCGTCGCGCCGCTCGCCATCATAGATCCCTGAAAACGTGATGGTGGAACCCGTCACCTGCCAATCCTCACCGGTGGCGACGACGTCCTTCGTCCCGTCCTCGTAAGACAGATGCAGCTCGGCGATCAGTTTCCATTCGCTGCCATAATAATGCTGCGTTTTCTTCGGATCAAAACCGAAACGCCCTTTATACCATCCATTGCCCAGGGTGACGGACAGGACCCCATCCCCCTGCAGCTGTGGGGTAAGGTCGTAGGTTTGGTATTGCACCCAGCTGCTATAATTGTTGCAGTAGGGGGCAAGGATCTCGCCGCCGACCTTTTCCCCGTTCCAGGCCGCCTCGTATAGACCCAGGCCGCAAATGTACAGCCGGGCAGAAACGACCTTGTTGCGCACCGTCACGGCGCGCGAAAAGACCGGGTGACGGCCCTGCTGATCCCGGTCCGGGCAGCCGATCCACCGGCCGAGCCAGGGCTCCCCGAGCTTTGCCGTCTCGAACCAGTTTTCCGCGCTTTCGGCCTGCTCGCCCCCGTCTGTCCGCACAGCGACTGTCCAGGTATAGCGGGTGCGGGGCATAAGCGGCAGTTCCAGCGGGGCGGAGCGGCTGTCCAGGTCTGCCCAGCCGGTGTCCGCCACGGTCTGCCCGCCGCAGCGCAGGGTCAGGCGGGCGGCGGTCTGTCGGGTGCCTGTGGCCTCACGGACTTTCCAGCTGAACACGGGGGTCCCCAGCTCATAGCCTAAAGGGTCCGTCAGATGGTTTACTTTGCAATCATAAATGACCATAGTCTCTCCTTTACAGATCCTCCCCGTTGGAGCGGATCACATCGCGGTACCACCAGCCGGAGTCCTTGACGGTGCGCCGCTGGTCGCGGTAATCTACATAGACCAGGCCGTAACGGCAGCTGTAGCCCGCCGCCCACTCAAAGTTGTCGAAGAGGCTCCAGACCGAATAGCCGATCACCGGGATGCCGTCGTCGATGGCATGGGCGACCTCCCGCAGATAGCGATGCAAAAAGTCGATGCGCTGGGGGTCGTGGACCTTGCCGTCCAGCATGACGAAGTCCAGGCCCGCATACCCGTTTTCGGTGATGAGGAGGGGCAGGCCGTACCGCTCGAACCAGAACTTGCTGGCATAATACAGCGCCTTTGGGGTGATGTTCCAGGCCGTAGAAGTCTGGGGGCTGCCCTGGTAGGCGTAGGCGTCGTATTTTGACAGGTCAGGCACGATGTCCACGGTCCCCTGGTAGCAGTTGTAGGCGTAGAAATCCAGCGGCTGGCTGACCAGCGCCCATTCCGCATCGGTCATGGGGTACAGCATATCGCCGAATTTTTCTCTGGCCCACGCGGGATACTGCCCCAGGAACACCGGGTCGGCCCACCAGGTGTTGGACATGAGGTAGCCCGGATACTCCGACAGGGACTTCTGCCGGGCTTTCTCCACCTCCTCGGGGCTGTCGTCCGCGGGCAGGCAGCAGTCGCCGGTGGGGGCGATGCCCACCTTGGCGCCGGGGCAGTTGTTCCGCAGGACCTGCACCGCCCGGCCATGGGCCAGCAGGATGTTTTTGGTGACGCCCATCATCGTGGCGTCGTCGTTGTGCTCAAAGGGGGCGTGGACGCCGGCGGCCAACCCCAGCCCGCAGAACATCTGGGGCTCGTTGAAGGTCAGCCAGTATCGGACCCGGCCGTTGAGCGCCCGGGATACCACATCCACATAGTCCGCAAACCATTGCACGATGGCGGGGTTTTTCCAACCGCCTTTGCGGTACAGCGCGGTGGGCAGGTCCCAGTGGTAGAGCGTGACCAGGGGCTGGATGCCGTTTTGCAGCAGCTCGTCACAGAGGTCCCGGTAGAAGCGGATGCCGGCCTCGTTGACTTGGCCGGTCCCCTCCGGCAGGACGCGGGACCAGCTGATGGAAAAGCGGTAGGCTTTCAGGCCCATCTGCTTCATCAGGGCCACATCCTCCCGCCAGCGGTGGTAAAAGTTGATGGCGGTGTCGGCGTTCTCGCTGTGGGCGATCTTGCCGGTGCCGTCATGGACCAGGGTATCCCAGATGGACTCCCCTTTGCCGTCGGCGTTCCAGCCGCCTTCGATCTGGGTGGCTGCGGTGGAAGCGCTCCACAAAAAATCTTTGGGAAATTTGGACATGGTGGGCTCCTTTCTTGTTTCAAATCTCCCCCCCTCGGCCCCCGGCGGGGCGGCGCAGCGGGATGGCGCGGGCTCAATGCGCCCGCGGTAAGGCGAACAGGGGTGGACGATGGGGGCTTATTTGCGCAGGAAAGCCATCAGCGCCTGGGCGGAAGCCCTGGCCCCGCCCAGGCTCCGCATATCCGCGCTGTAAGCGCGGGCGGTGGCCTTGTAGGAGGGCTCCGTCAGCAACTTGACGATGGCGTTTTTCAGCCCTTCGCTGGTAATGGCGCTTTTGTCCAGGAAGGCGCAGCCCAGACCCAGCGTTTCGATTTGGCGGGCCGTGATGGCCTGCTCCTCCATCTGGGGGATGGCGATCATGGGGACGCCGTAGTAGATGGCCTCCCCGGTGCCGCCCATGCCGGCATGGGTGATGAACACCGACGCCTGGGAGAGGATTTCCAGCTGGGGGACCATCTGACCCACCTCCACGTTGGCGGGGATGTCTTTCAGGCTGGCCGGGTCGATGGAGCCCAGCGCGGCAAAAACGTTGATGTCCAGGTCCCGCACGGCGTCGAACAGGAGGGGGTAATACTCGGGCCAGTTGTTAAAGGCGGTGCCCAGGGAGGAATAGAGCAGCGGCTTGCCGTTGGCGGGGGCTTTCCAGCTGCCGAAGGCGGTCCGCTTGCCGATTTGCACCCCGGTGAACACGAAGCGGTCGTCGAAGGTCTCGTAGTGCGGCACCAGTTTCTTCTGCATCATGACCAGGTTGAAGTCCCCGTGGCCGTCGAAGATCTCCTTCACCGTCAGAAGGCGGCAACCGTACGTTTCGGCGTAGCTTTGGGCCAGCTGCGCCGCGGCCTGGCGCAGGGAATGGTCTGCCGGGACGTTCTCAAAACCGGCGGCCACCGAGTAGCTGTCGTTGGAGGGATAGCTGGTGTAGAGCATGACGTTGGGCACTTGGAGGGCGTCGGCGGCGATGGTGCCTGCAATGCCCGCAAAGTCATGGATGATGGCGTCGGGCCTGTCGTTTTTCAGGGTGTCCAGCACCGTGTCGATGTAGGCCCCGGCCTCCTTCAAAAAGATGAAGGGCACCGCGGCGGCCACACCGCCGTCGTCCTCTTTCTTCTCACCGCCCTCGTTGTGCTTGTCGTTTTCCGCCATCCAGGAGGGGACGGGGACGAATGTTGCCCCGGTGGGCTCGATGATGTTGCGGAAAGCCTCGGTGGTGAAGTAGGTCACCCGGACGCCCTGCCGGAGCAGTTCCGTCACCAGGGCCAGGGTGGGATTGATGTGGCCGAAGGCCCCAAGGGATACGAATACGATGTGCATGGGATCATCACTCCTTTTGATCCCATGATAACAGCGTTTCTTCTGATAGAGGTTGCAATATGCGACCGCCCGTTTCAAGATTGACGCCCCTGCCAAAATAGTTTTTGGATTTTTAGGCACATTGCACAGCGTTCCCGGTGCATAGAAAAAGGCTGAAAGTCGACCTGTGACCTCCAGCCGTTCGTCTTTTTATTCCGATCGCTTATTTTCAATGGCGGTGATGGCGATACTCTTGGGATGTCCCCTCATGGGGGGAATATCCACATCGCCGCCATCCTCGTTATGACTGTCATCTTCACCAGATAAAGCAACAGGGAAGCCTCCTTGGCCGGGGCTTCCCTGTTGCTGTTTGTCTTGTATATTGTGGTATGTGTGGCTTACTGGTGCCCCTGCCCTGCCGTCAGCAGCTGTTGCTCCCGCTCCCAGGCTATCGCATCGGCAGGCTGTAACATGGTATCCAGTAAGCCAGCTGCCTGCTCCTTGCAGGTATCCTGCGGGTGACAGTAGGTGCGCTCCAGGAAGACCGTGTCGGCGTGGCCCAGCAGGTCGGCAGTCACCTGCTTACTTGTGCCGTTTTCCAGCAGGTAGGTGGCGAAGAAGTGGCGCATCGTGTGCAGGTGGTAGTCTTTGGGAAAGCCGTTGCGGTCATACAATTTCCGCAGGTGGCGGCTGAAGGTGTCCGGGTGGACAGGTTTCCGGTGTTTGGCGAAAATCAGGTCGTCAGGCTGCACGCCGTTGTTTGCCACGATCTGGTCAAAAAGCAGCTCGCCCAGATAATCATATACCAGCTGGGGCAGCACCACCACGCGAGTGCGGTGGCTCTTGGTGTCGCTTTCTATCACCCCTTTGCCCACCACCGTGCTGCGGGAGTGTTGAATTAGCAACTGGTTCCCGCCGTGCAAATCGCGCCAGCGCAAGGCACACAACTCCCCGCGGCGCAGGCCGGTGGACAGCGCCAGCAGATAGTACACCCGGTAGAGCAGCGGCTCCTGCAAAATGCATTGCAGCAACTTCTGCATCTCCCACGCCTGTGGGATGCATTGGGGCGTGCGCTCTACCCGCAGTTTGTCCACGCGGCGGGCCGGGTTGTACAGCAGGATGTCGTTTTTCACCGCATCTTGCAAGACGGCAGAAATAGTGTCCAGGTATTTATGTACTGTGTTTTCCGACATCGTTTTGCCGTTGCGGCCGGGACGCTGGCGCAATTCCTCGCACAGTTCTTCCAACACCATTGGCCGGATCTTGCACAATGGCAGTCCGCCAATGGTAGGGTACACTGCCTCCAGCATACGGCGGTAGCCTTCCAGTGTACTGACTTTGTAGCGTTTGGCCATCCGGTCCAGCCAGCGGTTGGCGTAGTCCTCGAACCGGGTGTTCTCGCTCTGGTCGATACCGGTGCGGAACCGCTTTTCCAGGCGTTCGGCTTCCGCATAGACGTACTGCCTAATACCGCGATTGGGAATCTCTATGGGAACATCGACAGTTCGTGCCTGCATCCGCTTTTGGCCGTTTGGTTTGTATCCATTACAAACTGTAATTTTGTATTTTCTTTCTCCTTGTTGTTGAATATATGCCATACAGGCACCTCCCTTACACATTGAATCTTATGACGCCAGTGACGGACGTGACGCTGGTGACGGTTGTGACGGCAGCGACGGCATACCCCCAGTATAACTGTAGCTGTCACACCCGTCACTGCCGTCACTCGTGTCACAGGCGTCACTATAACGCAGGCACAACAACCGTTTGCTGTTGGTCCGCTTGGTCTCCAACAATATCCCAAACTTGGCCAGCGCCTCATCGTGGCTTTGCAGAAATTTGGAGAGGTTCGCCGGGCTCCAATAACTGCCTTGCCCTTCCAGTCGGGATGCCAGCTCGGTGGCGGTTCCCCGGAACGCCCCCGCCGCCAGCAGTTTTTTCAGGGCATTGACCACCAAGGTCAGTTGCAACTGCTCCTGCGGAACGGCCCGGCTCCAACGGCAATCTGCAAATTCCAGTTCTTCCTCCACATCCTCAATGTCCCGCCCGGTGGCATAGAGGGTGGCAGTGCCGTCCTGGCGCTTGTTGCGCATTAAAATCAGGGTGCCGTCTGCCGCCCCCGCCAGCCCATTGGTGCCGGACAGGCGGTTGAAGGGGTCATCGTCCGCCATCTTGCGCAGATGGTGGATGACCAGCAGGCAGATGCCGTTGCGATCGGCCAGCGCTTTGAGCAAGCCTGCATCCTCGTAGTCGCTGCTGTAGGACATCCCACTGCCATTGACACATCGCACCTTTTGCAGCGTATCCAGCACTACCAGCCGGATATGCGGATATTCTGTAAGCTGCGCTTCGATCTGCCGTTCCAGGCCCCGGCCTATGGGCGCTGCACGGTGGCAGAGGTGCAGCCCCTCCGGCGCGGTATCCGCCAGCCGCAAAGCCCGGCTGTGCAGCCGTTGTGGCCCGTCCTCCAGCGCCAGGTAGAGCACCTCGCTTTTCCGCGTTGCGCGCCCCAGAAAGGCCTTTCCGCCGCACACAGCAAGGCACAACTGCAGCGCCATCCAGCTCTTGCCCACTTTGGGTGAGCCACCCAGTATGTACAGGCCCAGCGCCAGCAGCCCATCTACCAGGTACTCCACCGGCTCCAGCGGCTGTTTATACAATTCCTGCATCGTGTAAGTTTTCAGTTCTTTGGTTTCATTCGTCATCGCATTTCCCTTTCTGCCTCGCGGCCTTACTTGTTATGCTTTTTCCCCAGCCAGGTAACCAGGGGTTTGGGTCCGCCCAAAAGTTTGCGTTTGGATATCCAAACGCTATGCTAGCAAAACCATCTGCCAGCAGGTGGGGGCCTTTGGGCCCCTTTTCCTTCCCAGTCGGTGGGAAAAAGCCGGTGAGAAAGTGAATCATGCTATGATTCACTCTCTGCCGACATTTCCTGCTTATTCCGGAAAAGTGAATCATGCTATGATTCACTTTTCCGGAAAGAGGTGCTCCCGTATGAATCTTAATAAGATTCATACATATCTGTTTTAAGAAAAAAGTGAATCTTATTAAGATTCACTGCTCCTTTTTTCGAAAAGCATGGAAAAGAAGGGCGTAAAACTGCTACAATACAAACAAAAAGCCACCGATCAACGGTGGCGGGAAGGACACCAGGATGCCAACGATTTTGATTGACGCAGACGGCTGCCCGGTGGTGGACCTGACGGTGCAAATTGGCCGGGTCCATGGTGTGCCGGTGAAAATCCTCTGTGATATGGCCCATCACATCGAGCGGGAGGGTGCTGAGACGCTGGTCTTTGACAAGGGAGCTGACAGCGTGGACTTTGCCCTGGTCAACCGGGTGCAGCCGGGGGATATTGTTATCACCCAGGACTATGGGCTTGCCAGTATGTGCCTGGCTCGGCGGGCCAGAGTGCTCAACCAAAACGGGCTGGAGTACACGGCCCGGAACATTGACGGTCTGCTGGCCCGTCGGCATGAAAACAAAAAGCTCCTCCGTGCCGGCAAGCACCCGAAAGGGCCAGCCAAACGCACGAGGGAGCAGGATGAGGCGTTTGAAAGAGCGCTGGAGAATCTATTGAAGGAGTAATGGCAAAAGGAATAAACAAAACAGCCCTCCGCAGCAGACGCTGCGGGGGCTTGGTATTATTCTGGAATCGGATGAACGGCATAGCCTACTTCATCCAACCGCATGGAAAAGGTTGGAATGCCGGCACGGCTGCAAAGTTCTTGCAATTCCTTTTTGGCAACCTGTCCTTTGCAAGAGTCATCTATGGAAGCACCAAAGTATACAGCGGAGATGGGCGGCATCTCAAATTCATAATAGAGGGAGGGTGCTAGATAACATTCGGGAATAGAGTAGGCTCGGCGCAGATCCTCCGTCGGCAGATTTTTCAAAAGAGTGGTCACAAACAATACCCGCCTGGTGCCGCCTTCTTTCAGGTAGGCGTAAATCGCCTGTACGGTCTGGTAGGTCTTGCCATAGCCGGTAGGGGCTTCCGCCAGCAGCAGCCCCGGCCCGGCATGGTCGTTCCGAAAATAGTTGAGCAACTCACTTTGCATAAATTCTCCTTTACAAGGGTATTAAGATGGAATGCGGTTAGTATAACCCCAGTATAACGAACCAGTTTTTTGTAAAATAAAAATCTATGCAAAAAGGCAGAAAAAAACTACCGCTCAATCGCGGTAGTAGGTATATATGGTATCAATCAACTGTCGCAGCCGGGCACGAACGGCAGGCGGTCCCATTATCTCGATCTTTTCCGCCTGGCCCAACACCCATCGGGCAAATCCTACAGAAAGTTCGGCTTCCGCCGTAAAGCGGATCCAACTGTCCTTTTCCTCATCGGCTACCGGCCGGATATCGGTACCGAAGGTTTCAAAAGCCATGTCCAGAAGGTCCCGGTGCAAACGGAAAGTCACCCGTGCTTTTTCCTGGGCGGGGAACATATCAAACTGACCGTAGTGTAGTGGGATAGCGGGGACTTTGCACCAAAAGGGAACAGATAACGAGAGATTCTCCATGCGGTCCACCCGGTAATTGCGCTGCTGTTGGCCTTCCGGGTGGGCCGGATTCAGCGCCACCAAATAGTAGTGCTCTTTTTCCCATACAACTTTCAGCGGCAGGATTTTGCGGTATTGTTTCAGCGGTTTCTGCCGTCCGTCCAGATCGAATCTGCAATAGGTAAAATCAAGACAGCGGTGGCTGTCAAGTGCTTGATAAAGCAGTTGTAAGGTCTGGGGCAGCTTCTCATTCTGCATCAGGCAAATTCTGGTCTGTACCCGCTGCTGGAGCCGGCGTACTTCCTGATCGGAGAGATACCCCTCCAGTTGAGAAATCAGGGCGCTTTTCTGCCGGGGACTCAAAAAGCGGCTGATGGAGATGGAATCAAAGACCATCCGGGCTTCGTTCAATCCAAAGTTCGGGTGGTAGGCCTTATAGCGGCGCTGGTTGTGCGCACCGGCCGACGATTCCACCCGCACCGCCAGGGCTCCCTCTTCACTAAGTACTTGCAGCACCGAAAGATCCTCACGCACCCGTTGTTCGGAACACCGCTCTTCCGGATGCAGTAAGAGCAACTTGTCGTGGATCTGATGCAAAGTCAGCGCTTTGTTGGCATTTGTTTCTTGCTGCAGGATACCAAGTATGTGAATCAGTCTTGCAGCACTCATGGCAATCTCCCTCAGGCAACAATTGTCATTGAAAAAGGTTCATATGAACACCTTTTACCCACTGTACTTGCCGGCAAAATTGACCAATCGAGTTACCCATGTATTAACTTGATGTGACTCTTTGATCCCCGTCTTGCACCAGATTGCAAAGTGTTCACAATTATTGAAAGGAAGAGAATACTTCGACTCACCCAGCCGCCTTTTGGCTCTGTCAACAGTTTCTTCCGGTGTGTACAGATGATACCCTTGTGCTCTCACCGCGCCAAAGAGGTCGGCTTCCTCCTCTTTTTCTCCAAATGAAGGAATTCCCCTATGGTACGGTTTGCCGCTTTCTGGGGGGAAATCCAGCACATACACAAAGGTGGAATCCATCTTAAATTCTTGAAACGGAGCCTCGTGAATACTGATACGGCCGGAAAAATCGCCGGATTCCGCCGCATAGTGAATGACTTTCTGATTTCCTATGTAAACGGCGAAGTGTTGATATAAGCCGCCACACCGCGTCACAGCCAACACATCTCCGGGCAAAAGTTTCACGCCATTGACCTCTTCCGAAGGGGAAGGCAACGCCAAAAGGGATGTCTGTCCGGATATCTTATTTTTTTCCTGAATTGTGTCTTGGATTTCCCATCGGATATCGTCCATCAGTTTCTGCATGGCAGCTTGTGCCTCCGAAGACAGCGATGGTTTCACCTTATCGTAAGTCATTTGCATTTTCTGCAATGAAATTTCCAGCTTTGCCCTTGCACGAATCAAAGCCTGCTCTTGTTTCCGCTTTTCATTTGCCTTAGCAATGAGGTAGTTTCTTTGTGCATCCCCCACTCGGATAAGGCAATCCTGCAGAGCTTTGTCTTTTACAATACCGATAACAAATTGCAATATATCCCAAGCAGTATTTTCTGCAGAATTCATTTGACCTCCACATCAATAGAGTGCAAAATTTCTATCACAATTTTAGAAAAGGTTTCTTCGCTAAGGTTGGTTTCCCCACTCCGGTAATAATCATTTAACATGCCGCGGATCACTTCGACAATATTGATCTTCGCCTTATTCCTGGCTTCCACAATTTTCACATACGCTTCTGTCTGCGCTCTCAACAGCGCCCTTTTTTCCCGCAATTCTTGGCAATAGATATCAGAGTTGGCATACATTCTTTTGATTTCCACCACCTCTTCTGCCAGGTTGATGATTCTAGGCAAATTGTCGGCGATACTGCCTGCCAACCGATCCATTCCCTGCCCATTTGCAGGGGAAGGCATGTGGCCTCCACGGCTGCTGGGAACAATTTCAAAATCAAAGTTTTTCATTTTATTCACCAAGTTCCTTTTCAATTTCATCCAGCGATTTCAGTTGTTGCTGCAAAAGGTTTATATCATCACCAGGGACTTCGTTGACATCAAAGAGTTTGACGGTTTCGTCCTTTAATTCTGTCAGAATTTGGATATTATCTTTTTCCAGTGTATTCAAGTCCTGTTCCGTAAGCCCGAGCATATCCTTTTCCCATTCGGAAAGGCTTTTCTTGATTTTCCCAACCAAAAAAAGCTTCCAGGTTGCAAGGTCCGCAATCATGAACGCAGCTTCTACCGCCCCGCCAGCAATTTGAGACAATGTTTTTGTAGAAGTCAGCCCGATTTTCTTCATGACCTGCTTGACCGCATTGTGCGTTTTTCGACTAAAGGTTTTGCCGAAAAGTTCCCCGCCTTTTTTCAGGAAATGGGACGCCGCATTCGCCATACCGGCTCCCGCACCTCCGGCGCCGCCGTACTGTGCAAAATATCTGGTCAGCCCTGCGTTCAGCAATCTGCCCGCGCCGTTTTTAAGAATGCCACTCCCTGCAGTAAAAGCCGCACTGCTATTCTGCAGTTTGATATCTTGCTCCAATTCGACAACAGCGGTGCTCAGGTAATCGTCCACCGCCTCATTCAACGCTCTTAGTTCTACCGACAGATAATACTGTATTTCTTTTGCTGCCTCCTTGGCCTGGCTTGGCACCAGCATATATTGGGTATACACCTGCATTTCGTTTTTGGATGTGGCCGCTTGCTTCTCGATTTCGGCGCAAAGCTTATTTTCCATATTTTGCCGTGCCAGAGATACCCGGGCCGGTAAACCGGCATGAATCTTTGCAAACCCCGGTTTAACAATATTGTCCACTGCGTACTGAAATTTTTCTTTCCATTGGTCTGCTCGGCGCTGCAACTCCTGCGCTTCTTCCATAGAGAGCTGTACATTGCGCAGGCGGCACTCCAACTCTATACGGATCTCACCTGCCAACTCTTGAAGATATTGCAAAAAGGCGCCGTAAAGCTCTTGCTGACGCCGAGGAGTATGCAGATCACGCACAATTTTATTCCGCAAAGCCTGCAAATCAGAGGACTCGAAATACCCCTCCGTCACCGACGTTGACGGAATTGTAAACAGCGGTAGTTCTTGATCCATCAGCAGCGCACGCATATCCCGGCAGATTTCCGCAATGCGCCGGTCTTCTTGAAACAGACCAGCCGGGCAGCGATTGATCACCAGATAGATGGGGACTTCGGGGCGAATTTGCTCTTTCAGTGTCTGTAAAAACTGAAAATCGGATTTCTGTATACCCGAACGATAGGCAACCACATAGACAACCGCATCACATTCCGGCAAAAATTCTTCCAGAACCTCTTTGTGTTGCTGTATCAGCGAGTCATAGCCCGGTGTGTCAAAAAAGCGAATGCCTTCCGTATCTGTTGATTGCGCCGGCAGAGTAACACGGAGACGCTGCACATTGGAGTCCGGTTGCAAAACCAGATCACAAAACTGTTCCCTGTCCAAAAGTTCCATTGTAGCGTTTCGATTGATTACGGCATAGGAAATTTCCTTTACAGAACTATCCAGAACAACCTCCGTTACCGCGCCGGTGGAGGGCACAGCACTGACAGGCAGGATTCCCTCTCCTACCATGCTGTTCAGCAAGGTAGATTTTCCACAGCATGTCTCACCCAGCATCACGACATAACTGTCCGGGTGATAGATTCGCTGGCACAAAAATGTTGCCAGCTGAATCAACCGGTCATTTTTTGTCCAGCTTGCCATTTCATATAGTTGATTTGCCAGTGGTTTCAGATCAATCATTTGCGATCTTTCCCTTCAAAAGCACTTCTTTATCCTGTTTCAAAACACTTATTTCATCGAAAATTTCTCTATGTCCTTGCCGGATAGACTGAATTCTTTTCTCCATGGCATCCAACTGTTCCTTCCGCTCTTTTCGATAAGATTCCAGTTGGTTTTCAAGTTGGTCAACAAATTTGTTAAACGAATCATCCATCGCATTCTGTAAATCATTTTTGAAGTCAGAGATATATGTGATCATTTTCGACTTTGTATCGTTTCCGCGTATATCAGTAACCGCCTTGCGAGAAGCACCTGCCAACAGGTCGACCACCAGCATTAACCCGGCCCCGGCAACAAATCCAAGCGGGCCGCCAAAAGACGCACCGATCACCCCGCCGACCTTTATAGATCCTACGGCGGCGCCGATTTGCATACCTGCTGCCATGCCCTTTTCCCATTTGAGCTCTTTTTTCTTATTAAATCCCTCCGCCTTCGGCTCATCCATTTGATCGCGCTGCAAGATCTGCTCAAATTCTTTCAGTTCTTCTTCCAAAGGCTGCCACAATTCTTCTACCTTCTCGTACATTTCATCCAAAGCCTGTGCTGTGTACTCTGTTTCCATTTTCAAGGAGGCATCATATAGCAATTTCCCATCTACCACGCCATTGTCTATCAGATCAAACACTTTAACGCGCAGCAGTTCTGAATATTTTCGAGCTGTTTTTGCAGAGCATTGCCGCGCCTGCCGTTCGGCCGCCCTTGCTTTTCGATGGATGGACCGTATTTTGTCATCCAGCTGATCGGAAGTATCCTGAAAATTCTTTTCTTCTTTTTCCAACTCCGCCAGTAATTCCTGGTCGGTCATCCCAGACTCCCGGATGCGTCGCTCCACTTCGTTACAGGCTGCATCAATGCATTGAATGAAACGTGCATGCAGAGCCTCCGCACTTTTTTCATCGTAGTGAACGGCAAAATCCTTTAGAACCTGTTCCAGTTCCGCCACATTCGATTTTTCCAGCATAGCACTATCTTGTCTCAATGCGCCTTTGGCCGCCGCATAAGCATTGACCGAGATAATGGGATGCAGCATCGGTGCTTGTATTTCTTCAGAGATCGATTTCAAAGCCTTGGTATTGAATTCAAGTCCCTCTTGAACTTCCTGTTCGTTCAAATCATCCCAGACATTCTGAACAAAATAGACCGAATTCAGAGATTTCCAGGCAATCCGTACGGCTCCGGCACTGCTATTTGTGAGCGGCGGATTAAGGGAAAGCATTAAAATGGCCGCACTTTGTTCCTGCATATAGCGCTTGGTTGTGGCACCGTTTTCTTCTGTCAGGCTCCCCAATCCCGGCAGGTCTACCAGAATCAATCCACTTTTGAGCAGATCACAGTTCCGGTAAAGCACCAGATGGTCCACTTTCTTTTCATTGCCGGGATTACATTGATTATCGACATATTGCTGTAAATCTTTCTTATCACCTTTTCCGCACCTTTCCTTGCGGTCCGAAAAGTAAACATCACAGGAAGGCTCCTGTCCGTATCGAATTTCTACGGGAACGCAGGTTGTTTCATCCGCTTCACTTGGCAGGATATCTTCTTCCAACAACCCATTGATCAGGGTACTCTTTCCGGTGCCCTGCATCCCCAAAATCGGCACTATCGGCTTGCTGGATTTGATATGCTTTTCAACGTTCCGAAGCGTCTCGGCAAGATTTTGCCCTGCAGGGCTATATTTTTCCAGAAGATCCAGTAATTGTTTTTGCTCACTGGTCGATTTCATTTTCAACAGCCTCCATACCTTTGAAGAAACGCTTGTAGCCGGGCAACTGCAGATAGGCCGCAATCGCTTTTGTTATACGTCCGTTTTGTTGTATAGCAGAAAAGACCTGTGCTGTCTGGGTTTCTGTTTTGTTTGCCGCATCTGTCAATTCCCGGCGCAAAGCCTCCATCTTTTCTGCCAGGCTTTGCAACTGTACCAGGCATTCCTTCGTATGGGTTTCCAGCGTCCGGTCAAGATGCTGTTCGGCATTTGCTGCTTGTTCCTGCTGAAAATTCTGCAAGGCAACCAACTTTTCTGTAATACAACCATCCAATGGTTTCAAAATATCCTGTGTTGCCTGTATCGATTCCAACCCCTGTTTTACCAGCATACGGTTTTGTTCTTGCCTGTCCAAAATCTGTTCAGCCTGTTTTTGAGTAGCTGCCTTCTTTTCAAAATTTTCAATGTCTTCGCAAATACCTTCCACCTGTTCTGCAGCGGCCAAACCATTACAGGCAATTTGGATATCCTCAATCAGCCCTTCTATTTTTCGCTGACCACCGTCCAGCTGACTGATTGTGTCACTGATGCTTTTTTGCAGGTCCTTAATAAGTTGTTCGGTAACGTTATCTACTTCAAATACCATGATTTTTCCTCCGATTGTCGGGCTTCATAGATACCTTTCGGACAATTTCGCCAAAGACATTTAAGCTTGCTCCAGATTGCACATACAGGTGGAATTTTTCCTGCAAGGCAGAAATCAACGCATGCGGTTCTTGCTGTAAAGTTGGCTCAAACTGATACTGCAGGAACCCAATACTGTAGACAGGGTTTTCGTGCAGCAGATAAATTTTGCTGTCACAGACAGCCGAAAAACTCTCAGAAAGTTCCATCATGCGTGTCAACCCTTCCACCACATTATCAGCGTTGAGCAGTTCGCCGAAATCCTGCACCACCCAGATGATGTAATCCTGTTTGGTGAGCACCGCATCCAGGTGAAGTTTCGCCACCTGATTCCTGGCAGACCCGTATTGGGTCAGGTTAAACAGAATAAAAAAGCAGCGCTTTTCCCCTGCGGGTAGCTCTGTTTCAGAAGTCGGGGCCTGAACAATTCGGGCATCGCGCAGACCGCTCTGCCAAAGGAACCAATTCGTGCTTTGTGAATCCCATGAAAGGACAACCGGCGTAGCGTCCTCATAACCGATCTGCCGGATCAGGGTCTGCATAGTCCGACGGAATTGTTGTTGTATTCCTGCACGGGCCAAGCGCAATACGGCAGACATCTCATCCGAAGTTTCCAGCTTTCTGGTTTCCGGCATCATATTTTTTTCTTCGGCCTGCACTTTTTTGTCGAAAGATCGAAGTTCCTTCGCATCCAACTTTTCAATCAGAGTTTCAATGTCCTGATCAAGGTCTTGCAGTGCCTCTGTTTCAATCTGAATTTGTCTTTTTTCTTCGTAACTCTTTTTTGCTGCGTTCAGCTCCTCTTCAATCAAGCTTTGTGAATGTTTGAAAGAGCCTTCCAGCCAGTTTTCCATATGGCGCTCATACCTTTGATATGCCTGCGCCAAACGTTGAAAAATCTTTCTCTTGGTAGCATTGATATCTATTTCAGGAGTTTGTTCCTTTTTCCATTCATAGCCCCAATCAACGTTACCGACCAAAGAGCCAAAGACTCGGGCAACAGCGTTAAAGAATCCCGGTTTTTCCTCCGGCACCAGTTCACTACGCATGGTCTGGCTAACCGAAATATCCCTGAATGTCTTGAGCGTCCCGGAATGCAAAAGGTCACGGGCCGGAATATGAAGTTCTTCTGCGGCTTTCTGCACAAATTCGTTTTGTTCAGCGATTATCTGAGAAAGCTTTTGTTCAAGAGCCTCTACCAGTTTATTGGTAAGTGTCAGACAGGTTTCCAGCTTCGGCCACTTTGAGCAGCCGGCAAAAACCGCTTGGAATGTATCCGGGCAATCCTGCAAAGTCAGCCCATCCTTCTCGTCCTTTCCGATTGCCACCCGAATTCGGTGTGAGGCTTCTGCAAAATCTTCAAAGATTTTGCTGCAGCTGGTTTGGACCCGCTCGCTTCTGTTTACCACCAGATCTTCCAGTGCCTGCAAGGGGAATACGTCTTCCGTCCCAGCAGCGGTAGACTGATTGGCATCAATTTTTTCTTGTATGGAACTCCGAAGATTGACGGCACACTCAATCAAACTCCGAATACGCTGTTTCTCGATCCGAGGCTTTTGTTCCGCAAGGATTCGTTTTGTATTCCGTACAAACAATTGATAGTTGGATTTTTCATACTCTTTTTGGGCAACTTTTCTGCGCGAATGATTTCCGGCAGCGCACCGCCACAGCTGTGCATACTTGGCCGACATCTGAATAATACAGGCACTGTCCTTTGAAACACTCGATCTCTCCATAATTCGCTTAAGCCGGCACCGATGTTCCTGGGCCACCTGAGCCGCCGACTTGTCATTACTGACAGATGGCCGTACAGAGTCCAACATATTTTGAACGAGTATCACCGGACATTTGTACTTGGCAACAACGTCTAAAAACTCGAGCGTTTTTTGATCGCTATTGCTTTTCATGGTTGTGACATAAATGCAGACATCAATGGTTGGAACAAGGCTTTCCAGCGTCAAAGTCTCATGCGCTTTCAACTGATATGCATCCAAACCTGGACTATCTACCAAAAGGACATCTTCCCCCAAATCAAATAAAGGGGAAGTCAATTCGATGGAACGAACGCCTTCTTTGTTTTGCGAGTTGTAGTGTTCATCACTATATCGTTTCAACTTTTCCTGCGTATAATCTTTTCCCGAAAAGCATAACGGTGGTTTTTCTTTGAAAAAGATCTTGATTTGCTTTTCTTTGCCATACGAACAACATACCAACTGACTAGAAGATGGATCCACCGCGCTGGAAAGAATATCGGCTCCCAAGATCGCATTGATCAAGGTGGATTTGCCGCTACTGGTGACACCAATAACGCCAACCCGTAACTTATCCGCAGTCCATGTTCTGCGACGGTTTTCTATCCACTGTAACTCTCTTGCGCAAAAGTTTTGATAAACAGTGTTTTTTTCTAATATCTTCTGGAATTCTGACAATGCATTTTTGCTGTCCATAAATCTTTTCCTGCTATTCTCCCTCAATTAGAGTTATATATGCCGAGAGCTCATTTCAGCATGTTCACCCACTCACCCTGGCTTCTCAGCCACATATCCAGACCGGGGCCTTCAAAGACCTCGGCTTCCACCAGCTGGCCGCCCTCGGGCAGTTTTTCCACCACCCGAGCAGTAGACAGTCGGTCCAGCACAGCCTCAATGTTTGGGCCGGTGTACTTGAATTTGATGTGCCGCAGCTTGCCGCCGTACATGAACTGGATGCGCTTTCGCATCTCCCCTTCCTGGAAGCGGTCCTTGTAGGGGATGTCGAAACGGTCGTTGGTCACAGTGAATTTCTCAATGCGGTCCACCCGGTAGATGGTGGGCGAGCGGTCTTCCGGGTTGGCAAAGTGGTCTTTTTTATCGATGCCCTCGATGAAGGCTGCCAGATAAAAATAATATTCACTGAACAAAATCCCCACTGGCTGCACCCGGCGATGCTTGGGAGTACTGTTATGGGTGCCCACATAGTCCATCTCCAGCACCTTGTGGTCCCGGATGGCCTCCCCCAGTTTCCAGAGCTTGTCCACGAACTTCTTTCCGTGGTGGGGCGGCACATAATGAAAGCGCTCGTTGCCGATGAGTTCCTGCACCGCCTGCAGGTTCTGTGCCGGCGTGCAGCAGGCCACCAGCTTGTTCAGGATGGGGTCCAGCTCTGCCTCCGTAAAAGCGCGGCTTTCCAGCAGAATTTTACAGACCGCCAGCACCTCGCTTTTGGTCAGCCGTGCTGCGGCGGGCTGTTCCAGCCGGTACCGATCGGATTCCCGGTCATATTGCAGGTCGTTGTCCTGTCCAGCATAGTAAGCCCGCAAAGTTTCCAGATCCCGCTGAAGGCTTTTTTCGCTCACTTCAAACCGGTTTGCCATAGCTTTTTTGTCAATGGCGTTACCGCTCAGCAGCTGTTGCTGCAAGGTAAGCAGGCGATAGATTTTATCCTCAGCCATGCAGGCACTCCTTCCTCTTAACCGACAGACGCCGTACCAGTTCCTCAAACAGCCGCCCGTACACCTCTGCTGCTTTCGCCGTCTGTTCTGGCGGGCAATCCAGCAGCCAGATATCACAGGTTTCATCGTGGAACCGCAGTTCCGCCTTTGCGCCGTTCTCCAGGCCAAACCGCAGGCAGTCATTGGAGAACCCCTGCCCGCAGACATAGCAAGGTGGGACGGTGGCGCAGATGGCACCATACAGGCTGGCAAGATCAGACGGTGCAGGGAAGCGGAAAGTCCGGCAGCGAAGTTCCGACATAATAAGACTCTCTTTCAGTATAGCATATTTGTTGGAAAGGAATGTTCATAATAGTTTACAAAAAACATTTCTGTATTTGTGCATTCTGTGCAAGCCTGTCTAAAAGGGGTAAAGAACTATTATAATAGCTTTTTTGAATCAATACAGTCATTGGTCCTTTTGCAGGAACCCCACTACAATAATAGAAAGTCATTACTGCAGGAGGTGGGAGCTTTGGACAACGAAGGCACTGTGGTGCAGAAAACCGGGGCGAAACTGCGGCATTTCCGCCTTCTGAAAGGCATCAGCCAGGAGCAGCTGGCGCTGGAATGTGACCTGAATGTCAACACCATCGGCATGATCGAGCGCGGCCAGAAGAACCCCACCATTTACACCCTGCAAAGAATCTGCGACGGGCTGGGCATCACCCTGGCCACTCTGTTTTTGTACGAGGACCGCACCGACACCGCCACCGAAGAATCCATCCAGCGCATTGAAACGGTGCTGCGGCAGCTGCCCCAGCGGGATGTGGAACGGGTAGCCCGCATTGTGGAGGAGCTGGCCAGTTTCGGTCAATAAGAAAAAGCGAGTCCTGCGTTTTGGTGAAAAGCGCAGGACTTATTTCTTTACAGAATCATTCCCAGGCGCATTACCAAATCCACAGCCAGATACAAGCATCCAAGCCAGAGCAGCGGCAGGCCCCAGTGACCGCCCTTACCGTGCCGAATTTTGGGCCAGCGCAGGCACCACCGGAAATTCAGGATTGCTGCCGCCAGGACACACAACCCAATTCCCACGGTTCCCATTCGGAACAGAAACGCGTTGTTCCCTGCCGCGCCGTAGCTGACCAACCCGTGTGCTGCCACATACAGGGCGGTCAGAGGCAGGTAGCTCCGCAGTGCCAGGCGCCACTCCCCGTGCCACAGCAGCCACAAGGGCCCCAGCAGCATCGGTCCGTTGCTGAAATCCGTTTCCAGGATCTTCCGCCCCGCCCCTACCATACGGTGGTATACCTGATTTGTGATGTTCATCTTGTTTGCTCCCTTCCGAACTGTATTTCCTTTTGTGTGTTCATCATAGCAATTGCCCATGGACAGATGTTTGTCCATGGGCAAAATAATTTTGTCAGGCAAACCAGTCAGCCTTTTCTGACCGCTCCTTCTTCCCAGCCGGTTCCGTGTGTCGTTTTTTACATTCCAACATTCTTTTATAACAACCACAAACAGCGCCGGAAGTTGTGCGCACCACACAATTTCCGGCGCTTTATCATGGCATTTTGCCACCCGTCACAGTTTTCCGACCCGGAAAGCAAGAGGTCCGAATCCTCCCGGTCGAACCAAAACCGGAAGTATGCCCCTTGCCGTCACAGCCCCTCCACAAACTTCCCGATCAGCCTATTCACTTCATCCGGTGCATCGGTGTTGGCGTTGTGTCCGGCTCCGGGGATCCACACCAGCGGGATGCCGGTGTTTTTGTGCCAGGCCTTGTTGTACCGGATGCAGGAACCGGCATGATCTTTTTCTCCGCAGATCAGCAGCGCTGGACAGAGAATTTTGTAGGGAAGGTCGGCTTCCATGGCTTCGGCCAGCATCCGCATTCCATGGCCTGACAGCCGGGCGTACCGTTCCTGGTCGCCGTCGTAGGTCATCATCATCTCGTGCATCAGGGCCTGTCCATAGGAGGAGGTAGCCACCCCTTTCGACCCGGTTTTCAGCAGGGACTTCCACGGGTAATGGCGATAGACCGGCTCCATCCGTTTCAGCAGCCACAGTTCGATGCCCGTCACATACTTTCGCTGCAGAGGGGCCGAATCAATGGCCACAAAGCCCTTCAATTTCTGAGGAAACAATTCCGCATAGGCTTGTCCCACATAGCCGCCCATGGATTGCCCCACGATCACCGGCTGGCACAGAGCTTCCCGGCAGAGAATCTCGTCCAGCCATCTCGCCTTGTCCATCAGGGAAAAGGTCAGCCGGAAGGGCCAGGAAGCGGCATGGCCGGGGGCGTCCCATACCAGCAGATTGTATTTCTTTTCGAAATAGGTAATCTGTTTGTCAAACAGCTGATGGTCAGCGGTCAGCCCCGGCAGAAAAACCAGGGTGATGGCTTCGGGGCCGCAGTCACGATTCACCCAGTAATGAATTTTGCCGCAGGGAGTTACATAGAGCTTTTCCTGCATGGCTGTCACCTCCTGCGTTTTCTGCTTTCATTATACAGCAGACCCGGGGAAAGCACAGCCCCCGGCATCTGTTTGTCATCCCAAAAATCAGCGCCGGAATTGTGCTGCCCACGCTTCCGGCGCCTTTTCTTGTATTGTCCTGCCGCGGACAGTATAATAAAGCAAAACCATTCCAACTGAGGGAGGCAGCCATGAAACGGATTTTCTTTGTGGAGGATGATGCCAGTCTGCGCAGCGGACTGACCTTTGCGCTGGAAAAGCAGGGCTATGCCGTGACGGCGGCCGCTACCCGGGCGGAGGCGGAATCTCTCTGGCAGGCCGGGGCCTATGATCTCGTGATCCTCGACGTATCCCTGCCCGACGGGTCGGGGTACGACCTGTGCCGCAAAATCCGGCAGACCTCCCAGGTGCCGCTGATCTTCCTCACGGCTGCCGACGAGGAAACCGAGGTCATCATGGGTCTGGACCTGGGCGGGGACGACTACATCACCAAGCCCTTCAAGCTGGCGGTGTTCTTTTCCCGGGTGAATGCCCTTTTGCGGCGCAGCGCCCAGTTCCCCCAAACCGGGCGGCAGCTGGTTTCGGGCGGCATCGCGGTGGATCTTTTGCAGCAGACGGTGACGAGAAACGGCAGCCCCGTGGACCTGACAGCCACCGAGTACAAGCTGCTCTGTTTTCTCATGGAAAATCCGGGGCAGGTGCTTTCCGCCGACCAGATTCTGGGGCGGTTGTGGGACTGTGAGGAGCGGTACATCGACAGCAGCACCCTGACGGTCTACATCCGGCGGCTGCGGACCAAAATCGAGGAGGACCCCGCCCATCCGCAGATGATTCTGACGGTGCGGGGCATGGGCTACAAATGGAGTGTGACGCCATGAATTACGCCATGCGGATGCTGGCCAACCGGCACACCCGGCGGCTGTTCGGAGCCACAGCCGGGGCGGTTGTGCTGTTTACGGCAGCCGCTGCGGCTGCGGCGGTCTGGGGGGAGCCCCAAGCGGCTGCCCTGGTGGTGGGGGCAGGGGCCTGCCTGGTGCTTGTGCTGCTGGGCGGGCTCTATCTCTATTTCCGGAACCAGGAACGGATTCTCGAGGAGGCGGTGGCCCAGGTGCAGGCGTATCTTGCTGGGAACACCGACGCCCGCCTGCCTTGCGAGGAGGAGGGGGAGCTCTACCGCCTCTTCCAGGAGGTGAACTCTCTGGCGGCGATTCTCAACGCCCACGCCCAACAGGAGAACGCCGCCCGGGTGTTTCTGAAGGACACCCTCTCCAACATCTCCCACCAGCTGAAAACACCCCTGGCCGCGCTGAACATCTATAACGGACTGCTGCAGCAGGAAGCGGAAAATCTGCCCGCCATCCGGGACTTTGCGGACCGGTCCGAGCAGGAGCTGGACCGGATGGACAACCTCGTACAGAACCTTCTGAAAATTGCCAGACTGGACGCCGGCACCACCCCGCTGGAAAAGGCGGAGGAACCGGTGGCCGGGCTGATGGAATCGGTGCGGCGGCAGTTTTCCTACCGGGCCAGGCAGGAGGGCAAAACGCTGGAACTGGCAGGCGCGCAAGATGTGACGCTGGTCTGTGACCGGGTCTGGATGCTGGAAGCGGTGGGAAATCTGGTGAAGAACGCCCTGGACCACACCGAAGCCGGGGACACTGTAAAAATTGAATGGAAATCCTTTGCCTCCACGGTGCAGATCACGGTGGCGGACACCGGCAGCGGCATCCACCCGGAGGATCTGCCCCACATCTTCAAGCGGTTTTACCGCAGCCGGTTTTCCCGGGACAACCAGGGGGTAGGGCTGGGCCTGCCCCTGGCCAAGGCCATTGTGGAGGCCCACGACGGCACGATACAGGCCGAGAGTGAACTGGGCCGGGGAACCGTCTTTACCCTGCGGTTCTGGATTCCTGCAAAATTGTAGGGAAAACGTCGGGTGCCTGTAAGCTGGGGGTGGTACACTATCCCCAGTTTCCAAGAAAGAGGTGTCTGGCACAATGCAATTACTGGAAGTAAAGAACCTTTCCAAGACCTATGGCCAGGGCGAGGCCGCCGTCCACGCCCTGCGTGGGGCCACCTTCACGGTGCCCAAGGGAGAGTTCGTGGCGGTGGTGGGCGAGTCCGGCTCGGGCAAGAGCACGCTGCTCAACCTCATCGGCGGGCTGGATACCCCCACCGAGGGCAAAGTCCTCATCGACGGCAAGGATATTTTCGCCATGAAGGACCGCAGCCTGACGGTGTTCCGGCGGCGGAACATCGGGTTTGTGTTCCAGAGTTTCAACCTGATTCCCGAGCTGACGGTGGAACAGAACATCCTGTTTCCCGTGCTGCTGGACTACCAGACCCCCGACCGGGTGTATCTCGAAGAGCTGCTGGAGGTGCTGGGGCTGACCGAGCGGCGGCACCATCTGCCGGGTCAGCTTTCGGGCGGGCAGCAGCAGCGGGCGGCCATCGGCCGGGCGCTGATCACCCGGCCTGCCCTGATCCTGGCCGATGAGCCCACCGGCAACCTGGACACCCGCAACAGCGGGGAGGTCATTGCCCTGCTGAAAAAGGCATCCCGCACCTACGAGCAGACCATCGTCATGATCACCCACAGCCGGACCATCGCCCAGACCGCCGACCGGATCCTGCAGGTGTCCGACGGGGTGGTCACCGATTTCGGGAGGTGCCGGGCATGAAGAGCTATCTGGGCCTGATTCCTCTTTCCGCCAGGGTGCGCCGCCGCCAGAACCGGATGACGGTGCTCTGCATCCTCATGGCGGTGCTGCTGGTCACGGCCATCTTCAGCATGGCGGATATGGCCATCCGGATGGAGACCGACCGGGTCATCGAAGAACATGGTCACTGGCACGCCATGCTCAGATTCCTGCCGGAGGAAACCGCCGACGCCATCACGGCGGAGCCGGAGGTGAAAGCCGCGTCCCGGTACGACGGGCTGAATTTTACTCTGTCGGAGGACTACACCATGGACGGCAAACCCTGCGTGGTGGTGGGCGGCGACGAGGCCATCCTGACCGAGATTTACGACGATCTGGCCGAGGGGCACTTCCCGCAGTCCCCGGACGAAATCCTTCTCTCCCGGCGGGCCAAGGCGATGCTCTCGGTTGAGGTGGGGGACCAGGTCACCCTCCACACCCCGGCGGGAGAGTTTGTCTATACCATTTCCGGCTTCGGCGCCGATGTGACGATCAGCAGCGACGCCAGCGTGGTGGGGGCGGTTCTTAACTGGGACGCCTTTGCAAGCCTGGCCGACGCCGAAGGCTACACCCCGGCCCCGGTCTGGTTTGTGCGGCTGGCCGACGGCGCCAATGCCCGCAAGGTGCTGGACCGGTGGCGGCAGCAGTACGGCCTTACCGACGAGACCCTCTCGGAAAATACTGCCCTGCTGGGGCTTTCGGGGTTCAGCAGCGATTCCTATGTGATGGGAATGTATCTGGTGGCCGCCGTCCTCTTCGTGCTGGTGCTGGCGGCAGGGGTCTTTATGATTGCGGGCAGCCTGAACAGCCAGACCGCCCAGCGCACCCAATTTTACGGGATGCTGCGCTGTATCGGCGCCAGCAAGGCCCAGATCATGCGGCTGGTCCGGTGGGAGGCCCTCTACTGGTGCAGGACCGCCGTGCCCCTGGGGGTGGCTTTCGGCATCCTGCTCACCTGGGGACTGTGTGCTCTGCTGCGGTTCGGCGCCGAGTCGGAGTTTGTCCAGATTCCCCTCTTTGCCGTCAGCCCGGTGGGCATTGTCTGCGGCGTGGTGGTGGGGGTGCTCACCGTGCTGCTCTCTTCCCTGGCACCGGCCCGGCGGGCCGCAGGGGTCAGCCCGGTGGCGGCGGTCAGCGGAAACGATGGCCGGGGCAGCTGCGCCGCGCGGCCCATGCGCCGGACGGGCCGCCGTGTGGAAGTTGCCTTAGGCATCCACCACGCGGTGGAATCCCGCAAAAACCTGCTGCTCATGACCGGCTCCTTTGCCCTGAGCATCCTGCTGATCCTCGCCTTCTCGGTGATGGTCCAGTGGGTCCAGCTGGCCCTCAAACCGCTGCAGCCCTGGGCCCCCGACGTCTTTTACAGCAGCCCCACCAACGCCTGCGAAATTCCCGCCGACTTTGCCGGCCAGGTGGCGGCGCAGCCCGGCGTGAAACGGGCCTTCGGCCGGATGTATGCCAGCCTGGAGGCAGAGTACCAGGGCAAGACCGGCCCCATCGACCTCATCTCCTACGAGGAACAGCAGTTCCATTGGGCGCAGGACAGCCTGACCGCGGGCAACCTGGACGCCGTCCAGAACGGCGAAGGGGTGCTCACGGTGTTCGACAAGAGCAACGCCCTGCGGGTGGGGGACACGATTCAGATCGGCGATACCTCCCTGCCGGTGGTGGGAGTGCTGGAGGACAGTCCCTTCTCCGCCGACGACCATCCCACCGTCATCTGCTCCGAGGCTCTGTTTACGGAACTCACCGGGCAGACCGGCTACGCGGTGGTGGACGTCCAGCTGACCGCCGACGCCACCCGGGAAACGGTAACCGAACTCCAGGCCCTGGCGGGGAGCTGGGATTTCTATGACCGGATGGACCTCAACCGGGACACCCGCAACACCTACTGGATGTTCTGCCTCTTTGTCTACGGGTTCCTGGCCATCATCACGCTGATCACGATGATCCATACGGTGAACAGCATCTCGCTGAGCGTGGCCGCCCGCACCCGGCAGTACGGCGCCATGCGGGCGGTGGGAATGGCCGCCTCCCAGCTCAAAGCCATGATCTTCGCCGAGGCCGCCACCTACACGGTGCTGGGTTTTGCAGCGGGATGCGGCCTGGGACTGCCGCTGCACGCCTTCCTCTATCACCAGATGATCACCCGCTACTGGGGTGTGGCCTGGCAGCTGCCCTTCGGCACCATCGGCGGCATTGTGGCGCTGCTCGTCTTTACCTCGCTGGCGGCCCCCTTTGCCCCCGCCCGGCGGGTCTGCCGCCTGTCGGTGGCCGGGAGCATCAACGAACTGTAACTGCGAACCCCAGCAGGATGGGACGGCTTGACCACCATCTGACCACTCCTTCTTCCCAGCCGGTTCTGTGTATCGTTTTTTACGTCCCAACATTCTTTTATAACCACCACAAACAGCGCCGGAAGTTGTGCACACTGCACAATTTCCGGCGCTGTATCATGCTATTTGCCTGTCTGTCACAGTTCTCCGACCCGAAAGGCCGCAGGTTCGAATCCTGTCAGCCGCACCAAACCAATATAATCCGAACCAGTTCTTCCCTGTGGGGGACGGGTTCGGATTATTTGTTTATTTCGAGAGATATGAAAATACATATTTCCCAAACGGCGTTATAAAGCGCCCTGAATCCAAACCGCGAGGGTCGCGAAAGAAAAAGGCAGACAAGTAAAAAACAGGCAAGGCAATCCCCAAATCGGCGGATTGAATTGCCTGTTTCTATATTTAGTCAGCGGCTTGTGCTGCAATTTCTTTATCTGGCTTTTCTGCCTGTTGCGCTTTCCATTCTGCAAATTCCCGCTGCCCTTCCTCACTCTCATAGAAGGCAAGAATATCGGGGAAAATGCACCGCGCTATGATCTCAATTTCCCGTTGTGGAATTGAGGTGTTGTTTATCAATTTCTTCTTTCTGGCCAACAAACGACTCCTCTCTCATATGTTCAGGTGCCCTGATTCAGAATTTTCGCCGCCCGTTTCACATTTTCCGCCGCGTTGCCCTTTCGGAAATTCTCGCCGTTAAACTGGATAGGGACGCAGACTTCCAAAGCCCTGTCGTAGATGCGGCGCTCGTCCAGATCGGCAGCCTTCTGCATCACGGAAAGCGGGATGTTGGTGGTGACGATCATCGGTTTGCCGGTCAGCAGCCGTTTGTTGACCACATCAAACACGCGCTCCCTGCCGAAACTGGTGTTCCGTTCCGCGCCCAGGTCGTCCAAAATCAGCAGCTCCGGGCGCATCAGCATTTTCATGTAGGCATCCCGGTCAGCGCCGAAATTGCCCTGCATCCGGTTCACCACATCGGACAGCCCGACAAACAGGACGGAAACCATTCTTTCAATCAGGGCGTTGGCAATGCATCCCGCCGCATAGGATTTTCCGGTGCCAACATTCTCAAACAAGAGCAGCCCGGTTCCATCTTGGTGGAAACTATCCCAGTTTTCGGAATATCTTCTCGCTTTAACAAGCTGTGGAGTCATCACCTCGGCATTTTTAAACCGCCATCTGGCGGCGGGAATATCCCGGAACGCCTCGGAGCGGAGCATGGCAATCCGGTTCAGGCGTTCCAGCTCCTGCTGTTCCGCTTCACGTCGCGCCCGTTCCTCAGCCGCGCATTTACAGGCAATCGGGTGCTTGTCCCGCCCGTTTTTACGGTACTGTTCAGGAAAATAGGCTTCCTTGGGCGTGTGGCACCTGCCGCAGTATTTCAGCCCGTCATCCGAGTTGATATAATCATCCGGGGCGGTGCTCTGGGTATCTGATGCCTCAACGATTGCAGCCATGATTGGATTTACATTCACAAGCATTCTCCTTCCTCATAGGTCTCTGTGTAGTCGTAATTCTTACTGGGCTTCGGTTTGCTATCCTCGTCCAGCCACTTGCGGATTGTGGCGTAATGGTTGGCGTAGTGCTTCCCGCTGGACGCCATATAGGCCGACAGCCGGTTGATGTAGTCCTCATACTGGCTGGGATATGTGGATTGCAGTTCAGCCAGTTCACTGTCCAAAAGGAAAACATTCTGATACTGCCCAAAACAGCGGCGGGCGTATTCTCTCCTGTTATTCTGATTGGAATCTGTTTTCTTCTTCTCTTTCTTACTTATGGGCAAATTTTGCCCCATACAAGGGGAAGATTCCAGCCCATCCATTGGGCAGAACTTGCCCTCTGGACGGGAAGAAAGCTGCACCTCATCGGGCAGTTGCAGGAAAATGCGGTTTGCCCGGTTCCAGCCCTGCCGGACGCGGATAATTAGTCCCGCATTCTCCAACTTGGCCAATGCAGCCTTGACCGTTCGCTCGCTCCGGTTCAGGTCGTTCGCCATCTGCCGGATGGTATAGATCACATAGACATCCCCATCCTCCGACACCCAGCCGGATTTCTGGGAGAGCTGTGTGCGTCCCAGCAGCAGGGCGTAGAGCAGTTTGGCATTGATTGAGTATTCTCCCCGAAGGATAAACCGGGGCAACGGCACGAAAGGCGGCAGCGGGGTATCGGTTTTATAGTAGATGGTGCATCACTTCCTTTCTCCGGCGCAGGACAATTAAGGCGGGCGGTGGGAGCGTTTGGAGTGGTAATGTGGGCAGACGATCACCGCAGCACGGAAACTTTGTTTGCAGTTGCGGACGCACCTGCGGCAAAGGGCGTTATAGGCGATGCGTCCTCGGTCATTCAGAAAGAACGCCCATTCTTCTTTTCTCGTTTTATTCATACGCGGCATAGTGGCCTCCTGTCATTACAATTCCTTTCGCTGGGTCTCTTTGAGCAGCGACCAAATCTCGACCTGCCGTTCTTTCAGCTCCGCAACATCCTCAGCATAGAGATGCCCGGAGCTGTTGATCCGGCGGCAAATCTGGTTGATATTCCCGGCAACCCGGCTGACGGCTGCGGCCAGCTTTTTCTGCTGGGTGTAATCCACTTTGATGATGTAGCCGTCGATTGCCATTTTTCTGAGATATGCGCCCATGTTCTTAGTCCCAAGCTGCGCCATCTTGTTTTGGACAAGCTTCCGCTCCTGCTCGGTGACGCAGAACTCGATGCGGATCGGTCTTGTGCGTTCAGCCATTGGATATTCGCCTCCTTCAAACTACAACGGACAAATTTTTACGGTTTGGGGGG
>OLIH01000294.1_pt1 | contig 39277 bp, 34 predicted proteins | sample 1609721 | NCBI WGS metagenome assembly OLIH01 (sample SAMEA4350157, study PRJEB24818) | metagenome | biome: human; feature: gut; material: faeces | place: Denmark | collected 2013-09
TTTAAACTGTTTGTCATGTTGCTTTGCCATAATGAGATCCTCCTTCAGTACGATACTTCTATTGTATCATGTATTGTCTATTTGGAATTTTCTCATTTTGACTTGCACTATTTATATTCTAGCACCATTGGATAGCTTAAAAATACCGGTATGTTCATCTTCTTTCGCCTCCGTTTTTACTAATCAATCAAGTATCTGATAATAATCATATCATTTCCTACTTTTTCATAAAAGTACAAAAACAGACAACCCGCCATAAAAATGACACATTTTGCGATAAATCTGATATAATAAGTCTCATAGTCACGGACTGAAAAATATAGAAAGGGAATGGCAGGAGACCCACCGCCTCCTGTCGGAAAGAACAATGAAGAATTTATTGATTTTAGGCGCCGGCGGCTTCGGACATATGATCCAGGAGACAGCCCTGATGTCAGGTTATGAAAACGTAGTTTTTCTTGATGACGCAGTGAAAGAGCCGGATGTCATAGGAAAATGCTGTGATTACGAAAGCTTTCTGAAAGAGTACGATACGGCGGTAGCTGCGCTCGGCGACAACAACATGCGCCTTCACTGGACCGAAAAACTGATGGAAGCAGGATACCAGGTACCGGCCATCATCCATCCGTCCGCAGTTGTAAGCCCCAGCGCAGTGATCGGGAACGGCAGCTTTATCATGCAGAATGCAGTTGTCAATACGCACACGACAGTAGAGCACGGCGTACTCATCAACAGCGGCGCTGTCATTGACCACGATTCCTTTATCGGCCGCGGAGCACATATCGGACTGGGAAGCGTAGTCAAGTCCAACTGCACGATAGCTGCAAGACAGAAAGTAGAAGCCGGAGAAGTAATTTTCTCGACAAGACGGAAGATCGACGGCGTGACCGACCGCAACTTAGAGGACGCGATCTACGCATTCGGTTTCGGACCGAGATGCAGCTATGTGAAGCCTTTCGGTGCCGGACATATCAACGAGACATACGCTGTCTATATGCCGGGCGAGGATGGGGACGTGCTCTCCTATGTCCTGCAGCGGGTGAACAGCAACGTATTCAAGGATCCCGCAGGCGTGATGGACAATATTTTCGGAGTGACAGAGTATCTGCGAAACGTTATCCGAGAAGAAGGCGGCGATCCGGACCGCGAAACGCTCTCCTACATCAAGACAAAATCCGGATGCAATTATTTCGAAGACAGCGAAGGAGAACCGTGGAGATGCTATAACTTCATCCCGGATTCCGTCTGCTACCAGCTCGTGGAAGATCCGGAGCAGTTCTACCAGTCAGGAAACAGCTTTGGACATTTCCTGAAGCAGCTGAACGACTACCCGGCGTCCAAGCTGAATGAGACCATTCCGGATTTCCACAACACGATCAAACGCTTCGGCGCTTTCAAGTTCGCCCTGAAACGCGACCTGAAGAACCGCGCGGCAGCCTGCCGTCCGGAGATTGATTTCGTCCTCGCCAGAGAGGAAGACTGCGGCGTGCTCGTGAAGCAGCAGGAGGAGGGCATCCTGCCGCTCCGTGTCACACACAACGACACAAAGCTGAACAATATCCTGTTTGACGAGAAGACCGGAAAAGGGCTCTGCATCATCGATCTTGACACCATCATGCCCGGCCTGGCCGCGAACGACTTCGGAGATTCCATCCGTTTCGGCGCCGCGACAGCCGAGGAGGACGAGCCGAATCTCGACCTGATGCATTTTGATATCAACTTATATGAGCTCTATGTCAAGGGATATCTGGATGAGACACGCGATGTGCTGACAGAGGCAGAGATCATGAGCCTCCCGTGGGGCGCCCGCCTTATGACACTGGAGTGCGGCATCCGCTTCCTGACAGATTATCTCGAGGGAGATACTTATTTCAAGACAGAATATCCGGAGCACAACCTGATCCGTGCGAGAACGCAGTTCAGGCTTGTGGATGAGATGGAGCAGAAGTTTGATGAGATGAATGAGATCATCAGGAAATATATGTAATCTTTTATCATCCTGCTTTGTGCAAATATAGCAATGGAAAAATCAAACATAACTGCATCATAAATTGGAAGCAAGAGAAACGCTGAAGGACACGGCGTTTCTCTTAAATTTTAAATTGTACCGGCTTAAAGAAAAGAGTATACAAAGGGAAGAGATAAAGATGAAAAAAATATTTATAGGTTCTTCTTCAGGATCCATCTATATCGCGAAAAAAATACAACGAATATTGGAAGATCTCGGAGCGCAGACTACAATGTGGACAGACAGTGAAGCATTTCGACTGTCTCACAATACTCTCGATGAGCTGATCCACGCAGCGCATACTCACAACGGCGGCGTTTTCATATTTAACACAGATGACGAGCTCTCTGACCGCCATTCCGACAACATCGCAAAATTTGTACCTCGCGACAATGTCATTGCTGAGGCAGGCATCTTTACCGGTGTACTGGGGAAAGAGCCCGTTGTGCTCTGCACAGTTGATGATGTACATGTAGCCTCTGATTTTAATGGCGTCACAACTCTCGAGTACAGTCTTCCGACTACCGAAAAAGAGAAAAAACTGAAATCCTGGCTTGATAATAACGTCAGTGAATTTAGCGGAAAAGATTATACAAACAACGTACTTATGCTGCCCAGAAAAGAAATTCACGATTTCTATTCGATTGACAGCCGGCTGCATATTACAGATGGACTCTATAAAAAAATCCGGCGGATACGGATCATGAATTTTGCCAGCAATCTTATCATCAATCCTGAAATAGGCGAGATGGGACATATCCCTTCTAAAGACATCAGACTTTCCGATGCAATAGAAAAAATAGTGACCGAAACCAGCGCAGCTCTTGAAGTTATATTAACAGAGCCCACACAATATAACCTGGCAGATCTGCAGTCTAAGATTGCGAACTATAATGCCGGTTCTGCCGAAGGAGCTCTGTACAGCGCTCTCGCCACCATGTATAAAAATCTTTCTACAGATACAATCTATCGTAAACGGGCAACAGAGGTCCCGATACACTTCTGGCTGTACACGCTCAGGACAAGTATGCCTTTCGGAATATTTAATGTAGAATTTATGGATGAAGCCAAAAAATATAATCATGTCAAAGTAGACATCTATTCGGCGGCTCTGGACAACGAGGACGACCGCCGCAGTTTTGTAATCTGGCAGAAAAATGATCCAAAAAACTACAAATTTTTTGTAGATAACTTTAATGACATAAAACAGAATAGGACTCTCTGCACCCGGCATCGTTCTTTTGAGAAATTAAAGAAATGGGCGCAGGAATGGGATAATATGAAACCAGGAGGACTAAACTAATGGAAATAATTCACGGAACAGACCTGGACCGAGCTCTGGAATCAATCTATCGTGTATATTTGTGCGGTGATCTCAAAAAACCGCAGGATTTAAAGTGGATCCATGATGGAAACATTGAAATGGGCATTAGCAGTTACCAAGAATTTACTGCCGATCAGCCCCACTATCATCTTCACGCAACAGAGTATAACTTTATCCTTGAGGGGAAAAGCAGATTTCTCCTTGTCGATGAAAACAAAGAAGTGGAACTGGAGAAACATTCTCTTTTCGTTCTTCCGCCGATGACCAAATATGCCTCCAAGCATACCGCGGGCACTAAAATCTTGTTTTTCAAAGCTCCCGGTGGAAATGATAAAACATTATTTGATATAGATAACGCTTTGAAAAAGTGGTTATCCAGCTGGGAAGCCGCCATCTGAAATGACAGGCGGCTCCCTTTATTGTCGTTCCCTTATATCGACCAAAAGAAATATTATTATAATATTATAGAAGGAAGGTTGGATTAAATGCCTAAAACACCTTTTGACTACGAACTTGCCCTATCCTATGCGCATAAAGATGAAGATATCGCCGCAATAATAAGCGAAGAATTGAAAAATATTTTTCAGGACAAATTTTTCAAAGACAGTATCCAGCAGCACGAGCTGGCAGATGCTTTAGACTTTAAAAATAAGCTCCGCAGCATTTTTGCCAGAGCTCATTATGCTGTGATCCTGTATTCCCCGAATTATCAAAAAGGAGAATTTACTCAGGTAGAGCTGAAGGAAATCATCGATTTATGCAGCTCAGAAGCTGATCGCCGTTTCTTTATTATCAATATTAATGATACTTCACCAGAAGGGACGCCTATCAGTGAATTGACTTATAACCTGATTACTTTACCGAGCAAATTATCTTCATTAACTGCTGAGGAAAAAAACCATTTAAAAGATCAGATTAAAGAAATTGTTCATGCCCGGATCAAAAAGTATATCATTCGGCGCACCCTGGATGGCTCTGCGGATTCTTATGGCATCTCTGTGAGAACTTCATTTGCTGAAGGCAACTCTCCCACATGGGATACAGAATATGACTGGAATCTGTTTGCCACAGAATTTATCGAATCGAAAGGCAGAAAAATAAAACCGGAGTACAGCTGGATTAATTTGTGGGATTATGTGAAAACTGATTTTAATACAATCTATGAACATATAAAATCATCCAATCAACATATAAAATGTAAAATTAACCTGAATTGCCATTTAAGCATTGCCTTTAAGCTGGGGCTTTTATATGGGCAGCTCAACAGTCCGTTCTCTAAATCCAGAAATCTTGTGCTGGACAGCGGGAAGGGCCCTCTTTTCTCTTTTTCGGAGAACTACATATACACTACTGACGAAACTACCGCATTAGCTAAAGAAGAAAGGGACGGAAACGATCCCCAGGCGGACAGTATTATCTGCACAGTTTCTGTATCTCTAAATGGACGCAATTTGGACGCTCTATGGTACGCTCAGGAGAAATCGATTGAATCCAATAATATAATCTGCAAAAAAAGATTCTTATTTCACGAAAAAGTGTGCCTCGAAAATGCAGATATGCTGGAACAGATCGTCAACAGCCTGGAAGCACAGCTGACCGCCGCCAGAGTGGCCGAACGCGCTAACAACATTCATCTTTTCCTGGACGCGCCTGCTGCCCTTGCCTTTGTGCTGGGAAATCGTAAGGTTTTCTCCGGCAGGATCATCTTATACGAATATGACCAGGACTCGGACAGCTACTATAAATCGCTTGAACGCAATGACTGATAAAGATACCTAAATAAAAATCTCCGTCCCACTAATATTGAATGACAGAATGTATGTTATAAACAAAACCACTTTGACAACAGCTCTCAAAGATTACTTATATATTCTGTCTTCAAATGGTATGCTCAAGAGCATCGTCACTCATTTAATTAAACAAGTGAACGATGCTCTCATTTTATATTTGCAGAGCAATCTTTAAGTCAACATTTATTCTTCTAACTGACATTGATTTGCCACATTTTTTCCATTGAGATTTTTAGGAACAAAAGTAACTTTACATCCTTTCTGCAGATCTTCAGTATGAACATCAGGATTATATCGTCCTATTTTAATTTGATAGTCATATGTGGAACCTTTCACAGCAATATATCCATAATTTTTGTCCTTATCAAAAAACTTTACCGTGCCAAAAATTCGCCGATCACCACTAGTCGAAATCCATGGGATATTGCCCTCATCTAAAACAGGCAGTTCATTCTTTATTTCTATCTGCAACCTTGATTTTGGCGAATTATCCATTTTCGCGCCTTTCATTTTATTGTTATCGCCTAATTTGTGATATACTTTGTTTTCTCCAAACCATTGAAATCCCTCGCCCTCTTTTCCATCATCTGTTTTCGGATAATGAATCCTCTTCATATCTTCGTCCTCAAGATACCTGGTAATCAGGTCAAATGGTTTTTCTGCCTTTTCGTCCAGCTTGAGCGTTTTAAATGAACTTTTATGGATCTCCTCAGGATCTATAGGTGCATTCCCGATTCTTTGTGTAACTCTATACCCTTCCCCATCAAAAACTCTGATCGAAAGATCTTTCATAGTCAGCTCTACACTTCCAAAGCCAAGCGGCTTTCCCATTCCCAGCTTATATCCGTGTTTTCCATCTGAAGTATATGTCAGGATATAAATGAGCTGCTTTAACTGTGTCTCATTGATTTCATCAAAATATATTTCCCCGGTAAATTCCACCCCAGGACGCACCGTCCGCACTGTCCTGTTTAGAGGTGTCTGCGTACCACATTCTTTTACGCCGGAAAGATTATTCCAATAAAACTTTCTTCCGGATATCTCTGGATGGTATGATTTTACAACCACCTCCCCGTCTGCCTTCTTGACCGTATAATAATCATAGGTCCAGAACCATACTTCTCCGTCCGGATCGATAGGTTTCTTCAGATAAAACTCTGTATTTTCCAGATGCGGAACTGCGAGTGGATCAAGCGTCCGCGGTTTATCATAATACTCTTTCCAATCATTAACTTTCTTCACCGGAAGTAAATCCGAAAATCTTACTCGGCTGCCCTGAGCCACATTAGAATTTGCAATCCCAAATAACCTACATGCCGGACATAGTTCCCTTTCTTTTGAATTACATTTTTTATAAGTATCCACTAAAGTGCTCACCGTATTTTTATAAACTTCCCTTGTAATACACGCCGGCGACAACATTATATACTCGTTGTTACCCAATGCGGAATAATATACCGGAAGGCCATTAGTATTTCCGTTTATAAAGTTTCTATAAGATACTTCATATTCTCTATAAGAATCCGGATCCTCTTTTAAATACTGATTCAGAACAATACGCAGCGTTTCTACGCTTACTTCATTAAGCTCATACTTTGCACCAAGCCTGTCAGGTATATAGAAAACATGAGCGCAGTGCTTTTCTGCCAAATAGCAGTGCTCCGTGCCTTTACCCGACTTACCTGGACACTTTCCAGTTTCATACATAATACATCCTGGTTTACCGTCCTGTGGATAACATTTGCTATGATCATTAGACGCAATCTCCGGACTATGTTTCTTTCCCTGATTTCCTTTCAACAGGTATCCCTTCCTGGGATATTCATCTGGATCATCAGATAGATACTCTATATCTGGTTTGATATACCATGCATTCGAATCAGATGATGTTTTCAGCGTAAAACTTACCTCCGCACCATCCTGATAAGTGCACAGAAGATGTTTTTTCACACTAAAGTCAGAAGAATCGCGATATATCGCATCTCCATTTTTCTTATTTTCCGTTATGTCATATAAGTAAATCTGTCCCTTTTCTCTTTTCAACACTGCTGGTCTGAAGTGTTCAACTGTCCTTTTCCCAATTCTCTTCTCCCCATCCAGCGCACACAGACAGGAATTTGTCAAGGTCTCATAAATACTGCGAATCATACCTCTGACTTCGCTTCCCGGAATCACGGGTTCAAACCACTCTTCATCATATGTTTTGTTTTTATCAAGAATATTGTAGGAAAAGAAATCATATAATTCATGTTCGTTTCTAGGATCATCCTCTTTATTCGGAGTATAGGAAAAGGCTTTACTGCTGCTTGTATTCGGTATAAATAACGAAGACTTTGTAGTCAGACTGTATGCAATGGAACCTGTATATTTTTTCTCTGCTTTTGTCCCCTGCTCTCGATTCGGTTTCCCCGAAAGTGAAATAAAATTGTAAGGATTAATAAATCTCTCCATCTCCGCCCTTCCCCCTTTCCTCTATCCCTTCAACCAAGCCAAGCAGCCTCCAGTCTTCTACATACAATTCTCCTGTGTCTGGATCTTCTCCCAAATAATTACGCACCTTTATCTTTGCATCTTCATATCGCTCTAGCGGAAGCAGATACTTTCCACCGCCTGTCGCAAAAACAGTTCCTTTTTGAATCTCTCCATTTTTTATCGATTTTCCCGTTCTCTTATCATCGATATCCAGATACTGCGACTCGTCCCATATATGAAGACTGTCTTTTTTCAAAATGTCATCATCCAACGGTCGGAAACCGAATTCTTTATCAATACTGGTGCGGAACCATTTTGCTTCCCGCTTTTCATCGAAGACACGGATCTCCAGACCGTTTTGGGCAAGTTCTCTCAGCTCTTTTTCATCCGGTCTCGTCTCGTCCAATTCGAAGAATTTTATGCATTCCGTTGTCATGGCAAACAGATATATTTTCTGGGAAGCCTGCTTTCTCTCACAAGTTTCCCCTTGCGCAAAGCGCTCCCGCAGCTTCTTAAAGCCTTCCATATCCAGGCTGTACTTCTCTGACTCTGCACACATTTACTCGTCCTCCTTCCCCGCGACTGCCTTTACCAGTTTCTGATAGACTGACGCTGCATCCACGTCTTTCTCCAGATCCCCGTTTCTGTCAAGGATCGTATCTCCGTCTACGCTGATCTTATTCGCCTTAAACAGACCTCTTCCCACTGCGGTCAGTCCGCCGACCGCCATATAACCGCCGTCCAGATCCAGTATCGCGGCTGCCACTGCCTTCGCAAAATGTTTCCTGTCCCGGCTGCTGACAGCGTCTTTTCCTCTTTTGCTGAAATCACAGCTGATCGTCAGTTCTGTCTCTCCATTGTAATAGGTCTTTTCCGAATAAAGCGCTCCGTCTATCGTTCCGCCGGTAAAACGGTCAATCGCGTTTCTCGTATAACTGACCCATCTGCCCTTAGTGATCCTGCTCTCCGAAAATCTGATTCTTGTTTTACTGCCTTCCGCAGATTTGTCTTTGGTGTTGTTTTTCGCTTTTCCGAAAAACTCCCCGGCAAGCCTTCCTTCTTTTTTGAATTCCGGATCCAGCTTTCCCATCTGCGCGCGGAACACGCCCGCCCACGATGTTCCCGGGATCACAGGTACTCCCATATTAATGTCTTCTTTTCTTTCATCTTCCTGATCCGGAAGTGCCTGGGAGGTCAGCTGCTGATAATCCGCCTCTCCCGTTTCTGTGCTATACTGGCGTATTGAGATTCCTCCCTGCTGCCTGAGTTCAAGCGTGATAGTACATGTCTTCTCGTCCGCAAGCATCCGGATCTTCTCGTCATTCTTTTCGCCTGATACTTTCAGATCACTGATACTTGTTTCATGGCGTCTCTCATCTGTTTTGTCAGGCTCCCAGTTATCTGCATACATGTCAAAATCCAGCCATTTCTCCATCTGAACGGGATCTGTAAGGTCATACAGGACTGACTGCCTGGCAATCCCCTTTGTACGGCCGTATCCTCTGCCAGTCTTTGCGCCGATGACGATTTTCCCTTTCATCCAGGCGTCAGCAATCTCATTGATCACAAACTGATTTTCTTTGATCAGCCCATCTTCGATCTTCTTATCTTCTGCTCTTTTCAGCTCTTCTGCGCTTTCCTCATTTTCTAAAGGTTTTTCCGGGAGTTCTATATTTTGTTCGATGTATGTAACGAATTTCACTCCCGGCTCCAAGATCTCAAAGTCAAACTTAGCGCCAGGAACTGCCGTCTTATACTCATCCAGAGCGACCATATCCCTTTTTGTGACTACAGGATTTTTTTCATCTCCGGTCTTTATATGAGCATCATAGACAATGATCCTGCTGTCTGTGAATACATTTCTCCCTTCTTCGGAAGCCTGCTTCATTTCTTTTTCCGTAGGCACCCGCCCGAAGTATTTATTCGCTGTATCATCGTTAAACAGGCTCCGGTATATTCCCGCGAGAGTGGAGCCCGGAATATAGGGCTGCCTGCTGCTGTCTCTCACAATATCCTTATCCGTCATTTTATTTTCTCCGCTCCCAACAGCAAGCGGCGAGATCAGCTCAAACTCAATACGATAATATTTTTTAACTATTCCCATGGCTGTCCTCCCTGTGCTTCAGATTGTATCGTTCCTGTACAAGTATCGCCATAAGATACTCGCTCCACAGTCCTGCCATCTCTTTTTTGAATGCGGACTCTGACTGTCCAAAAAAGACATATGCTCTCTCTAATTCCGCGACATCCTTCAAATACTCAAGACTGCCTCCGGTAAAGTCCTCTGCGGTAGCGCTGATATCAAAGTCCCGATCAGGCTCTTTGGAATCTCGTTTTGTTTCCTCTAATTTTTCTATTTTACAGATATACTTTGACACGATATCCGCCGCCTTATCCTTTAACGATTTCTTCTTAATAGAATCAATCCGCTTGATAAAATCCACGTACCGCAGCACTCCCATGTATTCCGCAGCTTCCTCTGTCTTATCTTCCGGCTCCTTCAGTTCTTTTTTCAAAGCTTCAAGGTCTTCCACCCTCTTGTCCATGCTCTCCGCCAGCATCAGCATGATCCTGCCAAGCGCCGCAGGGTTATCAAACTGTAACTGCTGTTTTTGCAGGTTTGTATTTACAGCTCTGCGCAGCAGTACTTCTCTTGCCTCATCAATAATGATTTTTCTGAAAAGCTCAGCCGCTGTTTCCGGTTTTTTCTGCCTTTTCGAGTTACTTTTTTCTTTTTTGGCTTCAGCTATGCAGCAGTTTAAACCGTTTTTGTTTGAATCATCTTTGTTTGAACTGCTGCTATAAATACCGTTTCTTATGATCCGCAGTCTTCCGAATCCTTCCCCGTTATTCTCGCCTGTCCACAGCACATCCTCATCCGTTACCAGATCCTGGGCCAGCGCAAACTCGAACGTGCTCCCTGCCTTCACGACCGGAACGGATGGCCTGTGAAGGTTCCATTTTCCGTAGTATCCTGTAAGAATCCCTGTCTTGATCTCCGAATAGAGTTCTGCTTTTTCATCATCTGCTTCTGAAAGCACTTCTTTTTCTTCACTTTTCAAGCTCTCTTTGATCTGTTTTCTGACCTCATCGCACCGTACCGTATAGCCGTTTGAATTTACAAAGACAGCGTCACTCTCCAGCACTGCAAGAATCAGGCTGCCTTTTTTATAGGTATGTGTTTTCTTTTCTTCCTCTGCGCACACAACCTCGAGTCCGCCTTCCAAAACGCAGGTGCCGTACTGGGCGCTTTTCGATTTGCCAAATCGAAGGGTATTCCCCTTAAGGAGATTTACAATCTCTTTGATATACTTTCCTTCGCCCCTGATCTCCCCGGCAAAGATCTGCTGCTCCCGGAGCACTTCTGATGTGTAGAGGAGATTTCCGTCAGCTGCATTCTGTTTTTTCGATTTCTTCGTATGATGATACACAATATCCGTTTCCGGCTCTTTCACCATGATCACATTTTTCCCGTCAGATTCTTCCCTTATGGAGACAAACTTTCCCTTCAGTCGTCTCGGCCTGTTCCCGTTTTCGGAGGCATAAGAAGGATCAAGTCCCAGATCCTCACATTCCCTTTCCTTCTCCGGAACCTCTTTCGTCACATTTACATATTTTTTGGTCTTTTTCAGCTGGCTGATATATGCCGGAGCCGGATAATAAATATCTTTCCTCACGATCCTGGATTCATTATCCCGGATAATCTCCGCAGGATACAAGGCTCCGAATTTCACCTGATTTCTCAAAAAGATGTTTTTAAAATCTTCACTGTCCGCGCTTTTTCCCGCAGAACGAAGATATGCCCCTGCAAAAAAGCCGAGAACACTGCGGCCGCTGATATACTTCTCTGTTTTGAAATCATTCGTCGTGCTCAGGATCAGCGGAGATATATTTCTGACACTGTATCTCAGGATATATTCCTTCTCATCGTCACTTATTTCTATATTTTCTATATCCGGTCGTCCTGAGTCTGTGTTTTTACCGTCCTCGCTGTCCTGCCTTTTTTCGACAACCGGTCCTTCCAGGCTGCACTTCACACTTCCCAGCCCGCGGTTTCTGTTCATGCCTATATTACGGAGGGCTTTAGCGATTTTCTTAAGCTTGTCAACGGTTTCTTCAAGATTCTTCTCCCTCGCCGCCTCGTTTCTCTCAGGCTCGTCCGGCATTTCGACCTGTGCGCGGAAACGCATTTCCCTCTTCGGATCCAGAGGAGAATAATGATTAACTGTACGGGTAAAACGGAGAGAATTATCCTTTGCAGTTCCGCTCTTCTCAATCTTTGTCTGAGCTTTTACGCTAGTAAACTGAGACAATATATTCTGCCGTGTAATATATTTACAGTATTGTTTATCCAGCTTTTCACAGTCCCTGCGAAGTTCCTCATAGTTCTCTATGTATGCATTGTCTATATAGATCCCGCTTACTTTCTCTTCTCCGCCCTGCCCGAAGATTTTCCCGATTTCTTCTTTCGTAAACCCGATCAATTCTGCTGCTTCTCTTAAGCATCCTTTGAGACGCCTTGCCGCGATATACGGGAAGCCATTGCTGTCATAGCAGACGTCACTGTCAACGATTCCGGCATAGGAATACCCGGATCCCGCGCACAAGTCGGATTTCAAGGTAATAACCAATTCGTATTTCCTTCCGCCCATCTTATACATCCCCCTCCTCTGTACTTCCTTCTAAGTCCTCGTTCTCTTTCCTTTCCTCTTCCGCCCTCTTCTCATCGTTAAACCAGATGTCGTATACGATTGCCATGTCATAGATCAGTTTCCTCTGTATATCCATCAGCTCTTTTTTCCGCTCGGCATCCTTGTCATCCAAGAGACCGCCCAAGGTAAAATCAACCTTGTCTTCTTGCTTTTCCGCTTTCTGATGGGCGCTGATCCGTTCCAGTTCTGACCGGAAATCCGCCTCGCTTCTCTTCGCGCTGACCGCCAAATCTTTGATATTGCTGTTACCGATTTTATTCAGCATTTTTTTCATCTCTTGTACAATATCGTCTGAGACGTATTTTCTCTTTATAAGCGCAGGTTTTTCCCCGGATTCCTTTCCCCTTTCTTCGTCATAATATACGAACCAAGGCCGGCTGCAGTCTTCTGTCTCTTCGTCTTTCCGGATTGCTTCCAGAGAGGTACCGAATGCTCCCTGGCAATAGTGGAAATCAATCATGCTGGCATTCTTGATCTTTAATTCTTTCATCAGCTTCTTGCCTGACTCACAGCATTCCTCTGCGATCCTGTACGCTTCTCTAAAAGGAGCATGGCTGTGGAAGACCGCAATCCCGGCACAGGATGTCCGCGGCTCCCCCTCCGGGGAATCCGCTGCAAGCTTTGTCAAATATTCCTTTGCCACATCATATGCGTTTCTCGCATTGCAGATAAATGTGATCTCATCCCCGGCATATATAACGAATCTGCGCAGTTTTTTCGTATTTTCGCTCAAAAAGGTATCTACATCCCGAATCCGATTATCAATATAGTGCGTCTGAATCTCATCCGAAAATTCCCTGAGTGCTTTTACACATGTCTCATACGATTTGTCATCCCCGTCATCCAGACAGCTGTCCACTTTTGCGCCCATGTTATTGCCGTCAATGTAGATAACCGCAAGAAGGCTTTCCTCGCCTTTCTCTGTTATCATATTGTCCAAAAGCCTGCTCCCCATTGCCTGCCTGGCAATCTGTTTTTCCGTCTCTGCCTCTTCGTCTCGCCTGCGCTTCCCATCTTCTGTACAATCACCATACCGGATAGGTTGTTCATATTTTTCGAGTTCAGCATATTTTTCATACTTTTTCTTGCTCTCATAAGTCACCTTCTCCTCACGGTCTCCAATCCACTGAAGCTCCGCTAATGGCAGAGAGGTCCGGTAATCTGTCTGGACGATCGGCAGTGTATTCACCGGGGCTGTCATACTTTCCCTCTGTTCCCGCCTCTTATGCTTAGCATACATTTTATTCCGGTCAGCCAGATAATTATCAAAATCCACGCCCTCAATATATGTGGTCAATACACGCAGTGAATACGTTTTCTCCAGAAGCTTGTGATAGAACCGCCTGTTGACTTTGCGGTAGACATCAATATCCCTGTACAGCACAAAGAAATTACCGCCGCCGTCATAGACAACCTCGCCGATAAACCCTTTCTTAATACGATTTTTAAAATTTTCTCTGGTAAATTCAACCGGCTCGTCCTCAAGCATCTTTTCTTCCTGTGGATCTCTTTCTTTCACCATATCCCGCCACTTATATGTAAATATTCCTCCGCCTGAACAGCCTTTTCCTTCCTTTTCTCTCTCTTCCTTTTCTTCTTCCGACACTTCTTTCGCCGCCGGGAAAAGACAGGCAGCAAAACAATCCCTGATAATGTAAGATCCGCCGGCAATTTCTTTGATCTTGCTGCTTTTATAGATATAATCCTGCTTTCCCAGTATGTCATACATTGCAAGAATATATTTTTCTTGTCCCATCTTCCGTACACTCCTTTCATTACGCGATGCCATTCCCGCAGAATGCTTAAGCCTATTATAACGTTAATAAACTGTAAATTAAATACACAAGCTTGATATCATTGTCAAATTCATCTATAAATCAGCGCTATTTCGCATAATTACTATTAAAAATGCCGGGCTGACTGCATTTCTGCTGTACAGCACCGGCATTGCATCGCTAGTGATTTAACATATATCTCCACTCTTCCCTCATACCTTAAGATTAGCAAAATTCCGATAAGCTCTGCTGCGCGATGAATTTCTTGCAAAATCCTATTCAAAAAGATAACCTAAGCGGTTCATTTTCCCTCTCAGCTGAGTGTGGTCCGGCTGATATAATACCCTCCAAACCCAAAACTGGTATTTTTCCCGATATGTACCACCTCTCCGGCAATCAGATAATCCATGCACTCATTAGGTATATCTTCAAATACGATCGTACCGGTTATACCTCTCAGCGGCATAGTTGTATTTTGCGTACTGGAATATCTTTTCCACCGCTCCGTCTTTACAGTTTGAGATAAAATCACAGGGTACTTTAAAAATTCCGGAATCTCCCCTGCACGCCCTATATAATAGTTCAACATCTGCAGTCTCCGTGCAGCTCCTTTTACAAGTGCTTCCGGATTAAACTCATTCATATATTCCTTTTGATACTTCATACTCAGCGGGGTGGTAAAAACCATCGTATATTTCCCTTCATTGGAACTCAGCTCATTCTTCCTCGCGATAACATAATCGCTCAGCATACATACCTTAAACTTTTTCATATCTACTCTGTTCCCGCTGACTATTTTCTCTCCCTGCATATTCCGTATCTCTGCTATTCCGAATCGTGACCTGCTCCTGCCAAGCCCGTTCATCCCAAGATGGCAGAATGCCTGAAGATATATATTAAAGTATACAATACTGTCTCCAAAGAGAGTCAAGCGAAAAACAAGCCTGTCCCCTTTCTCAAAAACCTCCGTCTTATCATCACACTCAATCAAATAGCCGACACTTTCTTTTCCTGTGACATAATCCGGCTTATTTTCCATATAAGTATAAAGCGTATGCGTAACCGGACAGGATTTTCGAAACATGCATGCCTCGCAGTTTCTGTCGCTTACACAATTCTGTCTCAGCAGCATCTGGCCCATTCCACCTCGCAGAGCAGATACTTTATTTTCCGGAAGTATCGTATCTTTCAGCATCTCTGCATAAAATTCTAATTTGATGTATGGGATATCAAACGTTACTTCCGGCATTTCTTTGTTCCTCCTTGATTCTGTACTGAACAAATCCGCATAACCAAACCCATTCGTTTCCACAGTAAATCTCCGGAACATGGCGTGTCCAATGAATCGACAGATAAATTGTATACAACAATCTGTTGATATAGGCTTCGCCAAAAGAAGCTCATAAGTATTTCATAAAGCTTCCTTACTACCCGTTCCGTATTCTAAAAAATTCCAGCTCTTTTTTGTCTTTAAATATCACTGACGCTGAAGCTCTAGTTTAGCCCGTACTTCCCGTATATTATTTGCCATCTTTACTATATGTCTATGTTCAATAACCGAAGAAAGTTTTGCTGTTAAATGAACAGTAACTTCACTTACTCCTATATCGCCATCCTTTTTGTAAAACAAAGTCGAATCTACAACTGACAAGGCTTTGTTTTTTGCATTTAACAGATATTTTCCCGTTCTGCTCCGATTTTCATCCCCCTTACGCAGTGTTTTAATCTCGACCTGAATAACAACATCATGACTATCCGTTTCATTTAATTCCAAATGAATGCTTTTCCCTAACGACCGCATTCTCAATTCTGCCGAACGTCCGTACTCTGAAAATATACACTCAGCATCTTTATCAATCTGAACAGCCAGTTCCTGCAGCAATAACGGATGTGTATTTGAAATTTCATCCGAAAGGATCATATCATACGCTGTTTCCATATTGGACAAATATGCGTCCAGAGACAGCCGATCTGATGGTTCCTGCATTGTTGCTTTAACAATTGTATCTGCCAGATACTGTGCAAGACACATCCATTTCGTTTTATATTTAGCGCTTATATCATGAATAAGATCGTTTCTAAAATCATGAAATCTATGCTGATAAGGGGCTGGATTTTTCTCCGTCAGCACATAATAGGAGATCATGCCGATACTGTAAACATCAACTGCTGTTTTTCTGGTATACTTTTCATTTTCCTCTGCCTGTTCAGGCGCCATAAACCCCTGAGACATTGCGCCCAGAGCAACCGTCAGCTCAGTCGCACCTTTGTGCCAGGACAGATCAAAATCAAGGATTACTACATCTAACGGATAATCATCATCGTAAAAGTTTTGAAGCATAATGTTTTCCGGCTTTAGATCACGGTGCAGAATACATTCCTCCAAATTATGTGATTTCCGGATAATTGAAGCGATTATTTTCAGCATTTCGACTTTTTTATGAAAAGACCTCAATGCCCTATTCTCTATCGCCTCACGGAGCGTATATCCCTCTACGTAATCCATTACAATACATGCCGGGACTTCATAGGAAGAGTATATTTTTACCATACCCTCAACATGATGTTCTTTCAGCATTTTCATTGAACGTATTCCACGCCTAAAACAGCTCAGATATTTCACTTTATCCTTAACCTCAGGAAGGAGTATTTTTATGGCAAATTTCTCGCCTTTATCATCATAAGCTTCATAAACATTTCCAAATGCTCCCCTTCCGACTGAACACTTCAACGTATAGCCATGCAATTTCCGTCCTCGTTCAGAATTAGGATTAACAAACCATGCCAGATATAGCTGATCTGAATATTCTTTGTAGAATTCCTGGAGTCTTTCGAGCTGTTCTTCCGTTGGCACACTGTCTGCCGGCAGAATATTTGCTATATTTCCATTTAGTATATCTCGAAGCCTGTCCAAACCGATTTGAGGGCATTCTTCATAAGGAGGAATATCCTTCAGAGTATATTTTTTTCCCTCATATACAGACGGAAATTCAGTATCCTTCGGAATATACTTATTTATAGACTCCAGTATCTGCGTAAGATCCGAATGCCGCTCATCTTCCGGAGAATAAGAAATACAGTTTATGCCATAGTTCGCAAGTTTCTCTCTGTCGTCCCATAGAATATCTGCCCCAATATAATAATTATCATATCCGGAAATTCTCTCTCCAATAAAAAATTCGGCAAGCAAGGACAAAAAGATGCTTTCATACGGGTTAAACCCCGCAATCACAATATTCTTCCCATTTAGAAGTGTAGACAAAACATTTTTCAGATTCTTGTTTTCATATAAGTCATTTCTGTCTTCTTCCGTAAATATCCACGAAGACGGATTACTGATTTCTCCATGAGGAAAGAGTACAAATTTATCATTGCTCACAGGGAAATTATTGTATTTATAGTATTCTTTCCCAGTGGCAAAGTCTACCGATGATTTATATACATTGGAATATGCATCAAGAATCAGTTTATCTATATTAAAAGTAATGACACCGCATACATCCAGTTCCCAGATCAACTTATAATTATAAGGAATATCACGATTCTTGTCAGATAATTGCGCCGTAATATATTGATTATATTCCAGTTCTGGCAATTCCCTCTTCAAACTTGAGAACACTTTCCATAAATCCTGTGTTTCCCGAAGCCTTTTAAGAAACGACTCTGTTTCTCTGGTTTTCTCAGAATGCAATCGTTCGTAGTGATCGATCAATCCCTCGGCCAGCTTTTTCCAAGAAGGCAGTCCAGCAGCCTGAGACATCCCTGCTCCCAATATGAAAATGAAACTCCGAGAATTTTCTTTTAAATTTTTCTTCAGTTTATTTAAATTATCATCGTCTTTATTATACATTTCTTTTCCTCTTTTATCTTATGTACAAACTATCATATCGGACTATTACGAAAGATATACATAAAACTTTTTAGCTATATCAGCAATCCGCATATTATTATCCCCATCAAAAAGAATCAAGTCACAGCTGATTAAATAATGAAAATTCGTCTCATTCGAGCAAAGATTCTTCTCGCCGAATTTTATAAAACGAAAATCAAACTCATTTATTCCCCTGCTGTATTATCAGGTTCAAACAATGGAGGATATTCTTTTGCCTTTTCAAGCGGGATCTGCTCCAATCTCATGTAAAATCTTCTGACCTGTGAAATATTATCCAAATATCGCGGACTAACTACACCTTCCAGATGTCCCGGAACAATAATACATACAAGCAGAATAATATATACCACGATCATCTTACCGAATATTTTCTTATGAGGCTGACACAGTTGATTTTTATGCTTATCTAAAAAGGCAGACATTTTTTCAAACTTATTACAGATACTGTTCCAGTAACGAAGGCTTCTGTCGCTGACCCTTATCTGGAAAATTCCTGATAAGATCACAAAAACCCCCTTTAGAATCAAATTTATAACCTGAAGGAAAAGAGCGATAATCCGAAAACCGATCAGTTTCATAAAAATAGCAAAAAGCACACAGCAGACTGCCACTACCAGAACTGCTCGTCGATTGATTGTCCAATTTCTCATCTGCGCCCACAGACCATAGTATATATCCATTTTTTACCTCTTCTCACGTCTCAATATCACTATAGAATAATTGAAAATACACATCATTCCTCATCAAATGAGTCAAAAACTGATGTATCAGGAACATCTTCGTTATTTTTCTCAATTCTCTTTCTCTCGTCTCCAGATATTTGACTGCCGGCAAATCCAGTTCCACTGATCAGCTCGCCCAAAAGCGGCATCAAGTGCTTCTCAACCTATTCTTCTGAAACGACACCAGAATCGCGCATTTTTGTAATCACATCTATTACACGCTCAGCGCGCTTAATACCAGCCTCAAAATCTGCATCTTTATTATCTCTAAGTCTCACCAGTGCTTCTTGAGCTGTAATTTTCTCCGTTGCAAGCTTGAGACATTATCCATTGACAGCAGACTAAGGCGAATATCTTTTTACACGATTCCCCTTTTCACTCTCACAACACATACTATTTCCCTTTTTTATTATCATTTATTTTCTTCATTAATATTTCAAACTGTTCCTCTGTAAGATCCGTCGGATTCGAAACAATCACTCTTATTTTAATTTTCGTGTTATAAAATCTCTCAGTTACCGGAACTCTGGATAAATAAGCTTCTAATGCCTGCATTTCCTGCACTAAAAAAGTATTTTTATCATTGAACCAACGACATAGAAAATTACATTTATCAGATGTGCACTGCTCTCCTTCATTGAGCATGACTATTTCAAATCCACTGCTGTCCAAACTGTCTTCGTTCATTTTTCCATGTTTGCAGCCGCCGCAGGCCATTCTGGAAAATTGTGACAATTTTACAAAAATAGATAAAATGACTGTTTCTGTTATGACGCCCGGAAGCAAATAATCTTTTCCCTCAGCATTATTATATTCGACCGTAAGGGAATATCCTTCTGTCAGTAAATGCGATACCCAGTGAAAGGCAGATATCGAAGACATATTATCTATATTATGATTTAAGATGGGTTTCGAAACCCGGTGCTGGCTCATATCCAATAAATCTGCAAAACGGAGCAGAATTTTATCAAATTTGTAACTGATCAGCTTTGATTTTGCATCGCCCTTTAAAAAATAGATATCTTTTACATCCATCATGTGGCTTTCTGAGATTTGGGCGACGTTTTCTCTCACACTTTGATCCAAAAAATCCAGTTCGCGCCGTTTTCTGATTTCCTCTGCACTATCCCTTCCATGCTGTGATCTGATTTTCGTTTCAAAAAAATCGTCCAATTTTTTATATGTCTTTACTATCGTCCTTTTAATGTCGTTTGTACTTATGCCGCGGTTCCATTCCGAATCCAGTAACGTCGTCAGTTTTTCTGAATCTCCTTTGTCAAGAAGGAAATCATTTTCTGATGCGATCCTGACCATAGATATATCGTGGAGATAGCAGGCAATAAACAACAGATAATAATCATACTTCGTTATTTTCAAATAGCTGAAAATTTTGATGATCTTAATTATATTCTTTATCAGATCAACCGCATGCTCCTGATTATGCAGTGTATAAAAATACAAATGTTTTGCACCGTTTTTCCATACATCACATGTATATTTGTGTACCATGATCAGATGATCTATCTGATCCGGAATTGCAACATATCGTTTAAAGACGCCAAGGACTTCAAATATCGTATAGTCTACTTTCTGACGATTATCTTCACTCATTATCTGCAGTTTCCACTTAAAGAACTCCGATATGCTGCAGTTTCCGTTTCTTAAAAACGCCAGTACCCTAAGCTCTCCATAGCTGATATCCTTTTTATTATAAGAACTTAATGCAATATCCTCCGACAAGGAAACTTTGAACACTTTTGAATATACGGCATTTAAAAACATCCTCTGGAGCCTGTCCGAATTCCGGCTGACTATTATACTTGTTTTCACAAATCTATCCGAACAAATACCAAAGCTGCTCAATATTTCTTCCTGTAAGCCGTTGATTCTCACTCCCGTAAACTCTTCCTTTAAAATATTCGAGTTCATATTTGCATAACGGACCAATTTTCTGTTGGTCTGCCTGCCAAGTGCGGCAAAACAGTCGGATGTATTTTTCACCTCGCGTTTATTCAGATAATCATAATACATTTTATTAATATATGCGCACTCCGTCAGTTCCGGTGAATATGCTGTTTTTATTACAGATTTGATATACCCGCGTATCCTCTCGTGCCCGCTTTCATCTACTGTATTTGCGATTAAGACAGAAAGAGCGGCCTGCCATATATCATGCTTGTAACTATTGAAAAAATCTTCTGCATCAATCTCATTTCCAAGAAGATTATATCCGGCTTCACAGTCCTCTTTGTGCCGTTTTCCTGTAAGGACCTGAAATATTCTTTTGTCTAAACCTTTCTCTGTTTTCAAACGAAGACGCAGCACTCTATATTTAAAAAACTTGTAATATCGCTCTAACTTTTCGACATATCCCTCCCCATGACCGGACTCACTCTTCATTTCTGATTCTATAGCCTTGAGCAATGCTTCTGCCCGATGGAGCATCGCTTCCTCCTCTTCTTCAGAATAGGCCGAAGTAATATCTGCACTGAGCAGGGACGCTTCCCGGCTTAAAGTTTTAAGATATATTTCTCCTTCTTTTACTTCCTGGATCGCCGTATAGCTGCTTTTTCCCTCTAAATGCACTCTTATCTCGTAAACATCCCCTGGTTTTGTGATATTGGAAAGCTCCGAATAAAAGTCGTTATACTTTTTCTTTGTATCAAAAAAATGACTTTCTTCAGCTTTTGCTATATATTCTGATATTTTAAGGTCAATCTTGTGATTAATTTTTTGCAGTCGTTCCTCAAAATCTCCTTTTCCCGTAATCGCTATATCTGTGTAAATATATGAGTCATCTACATAATATACGGATTTTCCCCTAAACTCTGCTTCAAAAATCTCGGCAATTTTTGTCATGCAAATATTTCCGAAAAAATAGGACTGAGGCAACCCCTGAGCAATTCCCTTCGTCCACTGCACAGTAATACCGGAATCTCCATAATATATATTTTGTGATTGATCATTATTTATATTCACGACTTCACATACCAGCAATTTATAAATCAGGTTTTTAAACGCAACGATATCATCATCGCTAAACGTAACCGGTACATTTTCCATTAACATACCGTAGACTGCCATTGGATTGACTGAAGGGAAAAAGTTTTCCAGATCCAGTTTAACTTCACTCTTATATTCCTTCGACTCATGAAATGTCTTAAAATATTCATTTGCTTTCTTCGTATATTTCTTATACTGTTCATTCCACCTTTTAAAAAGTTCCTCAGGTCTTCTGGATACCCTGTTTCCATAAAAGTTTTTCGGAATCAGTCTGCTGTAGTTCGACAGATTTAATTTCCAGTTCTTCTCATTTTGCGGAATTTCATAAATCAGCGGATGCAGCAATGAAACCATAGCAATTAACTGCTTCAACTCTGAAGTATGAATCGGTCGATAAATCCGAACATTACTTCCCTCAGAATCCTTCTTATAATCCTTTGGTTTCATATAAACCTTTGTTTTAAACAGATAATTCTCATCATCCAAAACAGATTTTAATATTTCCGTCACTTCACCTATTATTTTAAAAATTAATTCCTCATCAAATGGATCTGACAGGGAATTAAGAAGTTCTCTATCTTCTATATCCAGCAATTGAGGATCAAATACATAAGATCTCACCGCATATATCGCCAGATATATGTTCTCTTGGCTTAATATGTACTCTCGAAGCTTCATTGTTCTTGCACCTTCTCTTCTTTCATGCTGACAAATCTCTCAAGATCCTCTCGGATTGCTTGAGCTATTCCTGCTTTTTTATAATCGCCATATACCTTGCAGAAAATATGCTCATTGTCATTGGAGATATACTTAACCCTTATCTCGACTTCTTCCCCCAGAAGCCTGCTTATATTTATCGAAGTATACTCGCTTCCGCTCTTTTTCGTCTCAGAAAAATATTCGGCAAAAAACAACCGGTCGATCATTAATTCAAAGGACTCTCCTGTCTGTAATAATTCACTGAATATTTCGTGATACATTTTATCTTTCTTTTGCAGCATCTGGCATACCTGCAGAAAATCATTAACATATTGCCCGAGATAGGTGCTGTTATACTTATAATCAGGATTCGTATAGCTTAAGAACTTCGAAAACAAATCTATCTCTATCGGGAATTTATCATATAAAACTGTATTATTTAATAATTTATCTACAAAACTGTTCAGTACCTCGTCTTTCACTTCTATCCCCCGTATCATGCATTTTTCCCACACCAATCAAGTCATGCGTCCCCGCGCCTTCCTGATCTGCGTAATAGGACATTGTAATCCCTTTCAGATCCGAAGCAATTCCGCATGCCTCGTCCAGCAGGAAAAAACTTCTTGCGGCAGAAAGAATGCCCGCATAGAGGGCGAATTCCAGATAGACATTATCGCGGGGCGCTATTTTCTTTTCCGTCTGTTCTCCCGTATTCCGGCGAATCACCATATCGTCCGGATCTCCGATAAAGACTGCATAGTCAAAGCTGGGAGCTTTCTGCACGAGATTATCATATGTAGATTGATTCAAATCAAAAAAATTCTTATTCCAGATCTCACATTCAAACTCCGGCTCCATCAGTTTTTGGACTGTCTCCGCAATTTTAAGAGATTCTGTTGAAGAACCAATAAAAATCCTGCTTTTCATCTTCTGTCTCCTTCCTGCCCGATCACGTTCTCGGTATACTTTTTCATCTTCCGATCAACAAAACTATATTCATAGTATCATATAAAAGGCGGCTGTACCACTGCCCATTCAGGCATATGTTACAGCCGTCTCCCTCACCGTTTCCTGCTGTCAGGAGTTCTATACACCGCTACAAATACTATGATCTGAATGGCAAGCGATATCACGAATATCAGCGCCATCTGCACCGCATTCAGATGATACTCCGCAAGAAGATAGAAAATCCCGACCATGATCCCTGAATTTATGATCGGAAGAATAAGTCCTTTCCCGAGCCTTATATTCATCGCCGTTGTTTCAGGATGAAACAGATCGTCCAGGCCGTACAGCCTGCTGAATAATCCGTCAGAATCGCTGTCATATCTCTCGATCAGGAAATCCGTGATAACTTCGATCCGCGTAAGATATTTTCTCGAAACCGCACTCTCTTTGATATACATGAGAAAGATCTCAATCCCTATCAGCAGGATCAGAATCAGGATCCCGATAATTTCCTGAATAAAATTGGCGATATTTTCTCCCAGCCGCTCTGCAATAATACCAACGGCGGAAATAGGAATGCCGACAAATACTATGTAGTTATTGAAGAGCTGTGTCCTCTCGTCTAATGACTTTTTATAATAGTCCCAGATAGTATCATAGATATGTAAAACGTATTCTATATCCGGGTATTTTTCTGTCTTGGATGAATTGTCCATCTTTGATCCTCCGATGTATAGTTAAAAAAATACAACTGTCAGCAATGTCAGAATGAATATTCCAAAAGCCGCCTGCCCTTTTCGGCTAGCTGCAGCAAAATCTGCCGATCCGGAAATGTTTACGCATTTCTGCTCTCCTCTTTCTCACAGATATCCTTTAACAGCCGAAGGGTCTCTTTGGTGTACTGGCACATATATTCCGGGACACCGTCAAATTCTCCTGTTTCCAAAAAAGCACAGGCTGCACAGCTTTGACAGGCTTCCCGCATAGTACAGGCGCTGCATTCAGCATTCAGCCGTATTTTGGAAACGGCATTCGTAATCTCCTTCCAGGCCTCTGAAAAGCCCAGCCGAAACACATCGGCCTCCGGCTTTGTCAGCATAATGCAGGGGCGCATCTTTCCCTGCCAGCTGATGACGTAAGAGCTTCTTCCCGCCCGGCATTTCGCAGGCGACGGTGCCGGTTCTCCCTCCGGTACATTTCCAATTTCTAACAGGCGGGCTGCTGCCTGGCGAAATTCTTCCTTTTCTTTTTTCTCCATGATCCGCACCCGGGCTGCCGCCGCTTCCTGCGGAGAAAGACGGGCCTGCAGGTCGAAAGCAGACAGACGCTCCCTGGACGCCGGATACATATAAGTGTCGTATTTCCATGCCGTATTCATGTCTTCGGCGATGCTGCATAATTCATCCAGATCATGGATGTTCTTCGGCGTGATACTGCCATTGATCTTGACATCCACCTGGCGTTCCATCAAAAGCCGCACGGCTTTTCTTACACGCCGATATCCATCCGGATAATGACAGAGCCGCTCGTACGTTGCTTCATCCTTTCCATATAGGGTGATGTTGATCCTGCGGGGCTTATGCCTGGCAAAAAAATCCGCCCATTCTTCATCGATCAGTGTTCCATTTGTGTTAATGGTCAGGATCATTCCCATCTTCTTCAGTGTGATATAAATATCCCGAAAATCCGGATGAAGCAGCGGTTCCCCGCCGGTCAGCAGGACAAACAGCGTCCCTGCTGAATATTCTGCGGTGGCGGAGCCACCCAATCTCCTGGAATAGAGCCATGGAATCCGTTATCGAGAGCCACTCGTCCGATGGTGGGAGCCATGACCCGTGTCGTGGCTCCCAGTAGGATGATTTAGTTTTTGATCATCCTTTTCCTTTGCCGCATTGAAACATCCCCGTCAATCCGCATGGTATAGGCAGATGGGATGATACGGTCAAGGATGGAATCGGCAAGGGCACTGCCTCCTAATCTTTCATGCCAGCCTTCCGGCATGAACTGGGAACAGAAGATGGTGGAGACCTGGCCGCAGCGGTATTCCATCAGTTCCAACAGATCCCTTTGCTCCTGCTCGGAAGCAGGGATCAAAAGGAATTCATCAAGAATCACAAGTGGAAGCTTTTGAAACTGCTTCATCACTTGATGATATTTTCCCTGTATCCTCGCTGCTTCCAGCTCGCTGGACAGTTCCGGCAGACGGATATATCTAGTCTTATATCCGGATTGGCAGGCGTTGACTCCCAGTGCATTAGCAATAAAGCTTTTGCCGGTACCTGTAGCCCCGATCAGGATGACATTCAGCCCTTGGCGGATGTAGTCATTATCCGCCAGGCTCTCCAGAAGATCCCGGTTCAGGTGCCGGTCCGGCAGATAATCAATGTTTCCAAGAAATGCAGATGAGTCAGAGAACTTCGCGTTCTTGATCAATCTTTTGATATTGTTATTATGCCGGGAATCGTATTCCGCATCAACCAACAGCATGAGACGTTCATGGAAGGACATGGAGCCGTATTCAGCTTCCTGGTCGATCTGTTTTTCATAAGCTTCCGCAAAGGCAGGCAGCCTCATGGACTTTAACTTTTTCACCGTATCATTTTTCATGGCTGCCACCTCCGTAATAAGAAGCCCCACGGACCAGGGCATAGCTTTCGTCATGGATAGCCTCAGAGGATTGGTTTGATGGGCCAGCAGCCTTGTCATTGCCAGATTCCAGGATCAGGCGGATATTCTTATAACGCGGGCTGGGGATCCGCTCCAAAGCTGCTTTGCAGGCATGTTCCAATCTTTCCGGAGTATATTTATCAGCCAGTTTCAGGAGAGACAGGCAACCCTTATAAGCCTGCTCTTCGATCCGGTAGGAATCAAAGATCCCCTGGATCACCTGATGGGTTGACTCACCGATACCAGATGCCCACTTAAGGAACCTTGCCTTATCCCATTCACTGTACAGCTGATGGTTGACAGGCATGTGCTCCGGGATCGTGGAATACTGCCCGCGGCGTCCATAAAGACGTTTGTGGCTGCAGATCCGATTCCCTTTGTAATAAACCTCAATGCTGCTCTTGGTGTACCGGACATCCACTTTCTTGCGCACATACTCATAAGGGACCGAATAGTTCTGAAAATCTATGGCAATGTGGTAGTTCAGCTGAACGGTAGCGGATTTCCATTGGGCAAACTCATATGGATATCTGGGAAGCGGCTGTAAAAAGGGAAGTTCCTCTTCCAGAAATACAGAGTGACGGGAACCGTCTTTTTTCTGGAAAGGAGCCTCATTGAACCGATCCAGTTCCTTTCGGATCGCTGCATTCATGGTATGGATGTCAAAAAATTTCCGGTTCCGCAGACGGGCAATGATGTGGGAAGTCAGATTCCCAACACTCCCTTCTACAGCTGCTTTATCACGCGGGGCCAATACCCGGGCGGGAAGCAATGCAGTGTGATAGTGATCCGCAAGCTCCTGGTAAGAGCGGTTTACGACTGGATCCTCGTATTTTCTGTTGCTGAGGATCCCAACCTTCAGATTATCCGGGGTCAGGATCCTGGTGACACCGCCGAAGAACTCATACATAGCGATATGCGCATTGATCCAGTCCTCCTCTTTCATGGTACGGCATGCCTGCGCATAGCAGTACATGCTGAAAGGCAGCGTCGCTACAAACAGATAAACCTTGCTGCTGTTCCCAGAGATCTTATCATAAAGGGGCAGCGCGGTCCCGGCCCAATCGACCATCAGTTTGTCACCAGGTTTATGCTGGATATGCATGGTAAGCTTATTTTTCGAAACATAATCCTGATATAACTTGCAGTATTGGGAGTAGCCGTATGGCGGTTTTCCGGCATCCCGGCAGGTATCAACATACTCCTGCCATAACAGCTTTAATGTTACGCCGCTTTTCAATAATTCCTTATGAATATAAGGAAAATCCGGCGTGACTAATGTTGGGAGCAATGCTTCTTCTGGAAAAAGTGTATTGTGGATTTCCATTTCTTCCATGGATTCCAGTGCATCTTTCGATAACTGGTGATCTGAGGCTGCTTTCGCCACCTTAGCAACCGTATTCCTGGATACGCACAAGGTACTGGCAATGCGCCGTTGGCTATAACCATCCAGCAGCATATGTAAAATTTGTTTTTCTTTGGACATTTGATCGTCCTCCTCTCAAAGTATTACGGATTCATCCGTTAGGATGATTGTATTGCTTCAAGAGGTGGCTCTCAACAGCGGATTGCCCTTATAATTCAGGTGGCTCTATCGTTCGGAATGGATGGCTCTCTGTAACGGATTGAATGGCTCTGAAGCCACGGAATACTCACCTGCACTGCACATCTCCTCAGCCAGGGAAATCCATTCTTTTCCGCTCCTGACACTTCCCTGTTTCTGCATCTCCAGCGGCGAAAGCCGTACAAAACACATATCACAGTTCATATTGCATAGCGGAGTAAGCTCTAAAATCCCATTGATGGGGCTGAGCCTTTCCGTTGCCTTTTCACAAAGCTTTAATTCCACCGTTCCCTGATAGTCGATCGGTTCCATATAAATAAATCTCCTTTTATATACGAAACGGATGGTCGAAGACCATCCGTCGAGTTCATTATGTAATTTGATTTATGATGCGTTAGGACCAACACCATATTGTGTGTGATTGGATGTGGTAATCTCAGATGGCCATCCGCCCCAGAAATAAACAGGATCCGCCATATCATGTATATCTTGATTCCCATAAAGTTCTCCAGTAAATTTTGTTGGCTTACCTGGAGACTGCGGATGAATCGAAATGATATTCTGATCCATCGTATTTGAATACCATCCAGTACCACCACCTACGGGTACAACGTCAGCATCACTGGCATTTAAAAAATCAAAATGATCATCGGTAAATCCCTTTTTCGGGCCCTGCCAATCTGTCGGGCTATCTGTCCGCCCATCAGTTAATACGCCCCCTTTTACGTGAGTTGTAATAACAGTGCTTGTTTCAGTAAACACCCAGCATGCCGCCATATACTCATTCGCCTCAAATTTCTGAACCTCAATCCTCGGCTCTTCCCATTTCCTTTTCATTTTATTTCCTCCTCTAAAATACGAAGCTTCAATGATTCTACTACAAAACGATGCACCGCGTTTTGAATCACCTCTTCGGGTGCATCGAACTCTTGTTTTACTTTCTCAACGACTTCGGCTTCCGTCATCGGCTGCTGAAAGGTCTGCCAGATAAAGGCTGCCGTCTCATTCGGCTGCATGACTGCATTGGTCAATTCACTTTCAACATCAACGGGAACGATTGCGTATTCCCCTGCGATCCTGCGAAGCACAAAGTTCGGTTTAATACAGTATCTCTTGATTATTTCCATGTTTCCTTCCTATCCTTTCCCCTATGGGGAACCGGGTTGCACAGATAATCTCATTTTTGGCAGCATAGCTGAGGGTTTGATCCCAACAACGTCCTATATTACCACCAGAACAACATTATAGCATCACCAAATGTTAAGTCAATGGTATATTTTAAATTTTATGTGAAAGGTGAAATAAATGTAAATTTGGTTATTGTGACCAGCGGCTAAATTTCAAATATGCCATTCTTTCCTGTATTTCCCTGCTTTTTTCAACTTATGCACAATATTTCTGCCAATGTACTCTCCAGACGCGCCATCTCATCAAAACTCTCCTGCTCTATCCCCAGCCCCTTCTGGAGATTTCCATATATTTTTCCCAGCAGATCATTCTGGACATTTACGATCTGTCTTATCTCGCCTGCCCGCTCTCCGGTACACTTCCCGATTTCTTCCAGGCGGTCTGTTAAAAGCAGCATCAGCAGTTTTCTCTGCTTCAGATACTGGATATCGTACATGAGCGGAAGCCGCCATTTATATTCCTTATACTTCTCCAGGTATCTGCAGCAGTTCTTGACTGCCCGGGAGCCCTCTCCGGCTTCTTCTGCCGCGCGGAGATTATCCGCCGCGTACCGGAGCGACTGTTCCAGGACTTCTTCCATCCTGTATTCCCGTTTTTTTCTTATCTGACGGACTGTTATACAGCCGTCCGCCTCCGGCACAGCGTCGGCAGACAGATAGGCGCCGAGCTCTTCATATGTAAGACGGTACTGGTAGAAGCCTTCTGAATCCGTACAGTATGCCTCAGTATCTGAGCAGTATTCCAGCAGGATATAATGATCCATTCTTTTCAGCAGAGCCGGCATGATCTGATAACCAAGCTTCCCCATATCGATCGGACCGACAATGACAGGATACTCCGGGGAGATCCGGCGCCGGATCTCCCGCACTGCCTCTTTTGCAGCGCCTGTCCGGACAGTTTCTGCGTCATAGCCCCATAAGCGGAGCGCGCGGTCCATCCCCTGGTTCGGATCACAGTATGTCGTGAGCAGCCTGTCGAAATGCTCATTTTCAAAATGCCGGATTCCAAAAGGCGTCGATGTAGAGATCTCGAACAGCTGCAGATCGATGGACGGATCCTGCATCGCGTTCAGACATGCATAACTCCCGCAGCAGATCTCATTTCCGTAAAATCTCAAATCAGCCCCTCCCTTGCCATCACACACAATTTCTTTAAATCTGTTTTCCCGTTCCGGTTTCTCGGAAACGGTTTATGAAGTATGAAAACTTCTGTATTCTGAAGATAAAAGGGCATCCGGCGTATCGTCTCTTCCACTGTGCGCCCGACTGAGGCGTCGTCTGCATAGATGAAGACTGCGGCGTGCTCTCCGGTAACCGGATCAGGCAGTCCGGTCACCGCCGCTTCCTTCACCCCCTCCACCTTCCGTATCGTTTCCTCGATCTGAAAGCTGTTCACTCTATACCCGCGGATCTTGATAATTCCGTTTCTTCGTCCGCAAAAGTAAAGGAAACCTTCGCTGTCAATGCGGAAAAGATCTCCTGTGTACACTCTCCGCCTGCCAGTCTCCCGATCCGACTCAAAAATACCGGAATCCTCGTCCCGGATTCCCCAATATCCCTCCATCACGTTAGGTCCTTCGACTGCCAGTTCTCCGATGCCGGTCTCTTCTTCTTTGTTGACAAGCCAGACTTTGACGCCATCTAACGGAAGACCGCACGATCCTGCCATCACCTTGTCTGTTCTATCCGCCGGCATGACCGCCACGCGCTTGCACTCTGTCATCCCATACATAGGTATGACAGCCGTCCGGGGCAGCGCTTCTCTCAGAGCCTGTATCAGAGAAAGGGGCAGCACCTCGCCTGTAAAGGAAATGTACCGCAGACTAAAATCATCTGCATGATCCAGGAAACCTGTCCTCACCAGCAGCGCCGCCATCGTAGGAAGGGCAGGGAAGGCGGTTATCTTCCATTTTTTAAGGAGATAAGGGATCCGCTGAAGGACCTCGCCCGAACTCAGATACAGCTGCGCTCCGCTTAAGAATGCCAGGAATACCTGGTAGAGTCCATAATCAAATGTCAGCGGAATACTGCACAATATCCTGTCGTCCGGATTATTTCCAAGCCTTCTGTTTATCGCATCACAGCAGAACAGGATCTGCTTCTGGCTTCCGCAGACCCCTTTCGGCATCCCCTTGCTTCCGGATGTATATATGATATACACGGGCGTATCCTTCGGGTATTTCTTTCTGTCTTCAGCGCAGGCTGTCTCCTCCCATGACTCCTCAGCCGCAGACGCCTCCCCGCTGTCAATAATAAGCGCAGGGGAACAGCTTTTTACAATTTCATTCCTTTCTTCCGTACTTATATGTCTGCTTACTGGAACAAATACCATACCTTCCGAAATACAGGCAAGAAGAAGAACCACTGTTTCCAGTGGTTCGCGATCTGTTATGAGCACACGGTCTCCGGCTTTCAGTCCTCTGCTGCGGAAAAATGCGCCGTATGACCTGACTCTTGCGTGAAGCTGCCGGAAAGTATATTCCCGGCTTCCATTCGAAATAACAATACGAGGATCCGCCAGGTGTGACTCGATCAATCTCCAATAAAGCATTACATTCCTCCGACAGCATGCACGGGCAGCTCAGCCATGATCTCTCTGGTCTTCAGCTGCTTTGCCTTCTCAACAATATGATACAGACCTGATATGATCTCCGCTGAAACATCAGTTTTCTCCTGTATTCCTTCGATGGATTCCCCGGAAGAAATCAGTTCAAGAATACCGTCGATCTTTTTGTAATCCAGCGCATTCCTGATGTTCTCTGCTTTTATAATCTCCTGTTCGGAAAACACTCTGGGAATGACAATCGGCCCATCGTTCACAATCCAGTATGCAATATCTTCCAAATCTGTCTGTCCGGACCAGAAACCTGCGGACGGTTCCTGTTCAATAACCTCTTTTTCAGTCCCCAGAGCAGCCGCCAGCTCTTCCAGCTCCGATTTGTAAAGATGCGCGACCGGCTTAAAATGTGCCAGATTATCTCCAAAGGTGAGGAAAAAACCAAGCTCTTTTTCTGTTCGGTTCGTCGTACCAGCTATCAGGAATCCTTTGTCCTGATAGCAGGAAATCACAGCAGACCTGACAGAACACTTCGCTTTTGCCGGATCCAGCATCATATCTGTATTGAATATTGTCTTAGATTCAGATTCTTCCAGCGCTTTCATCAGATCCTGGTTCATATTCTCAAGATGGATCTCCGCCAGCGGGATTCCCAGCTCTCCGCACAGATTTTTCGCATTTTTCAGGAACTTTGGCTCCATATCGCTCTGAATGACGATAAAAGCCTTTACCCTGCTGCTGCCAAGGCTCCTGCAGCAGAGACGGGCAACGACGTCTGAATCAAGCCCTCCTGAAACAGGTACGACGACCGTCTCCCCATCAAGGACAAAATTACAGATGAAAGCCTGGATTCTCTCAATCTCCTTGTTTATATCATTTTCCAGCCAATTCTTCATTTTCATATCTCCTCATAAATTCATCCTTCATAATACCGATCTCCTGTTCCAGCGGCTGCCGGTCTGTTTGATAGATCTCCGCCAGCTTCCGATATTCTTTCTCCGTCCTTTCTATGTCGATCTGACCGTTTTCCCTGTCCATCTGCCTCTTCCACTCCGCATGGCAGGAACACGGATATTCTCTCAGTCTCCTGATGATCTCCGGGTTCTGAGTCTCCCGGTATTCATCCAGCGCTTTCAGCACTTCTCTCTCACAGTTCGGGCAGGTGCCCGGAGAACTGCAGATATATGACTTTTCTTCGCCGAAATAGTCCTTATACCAGGAGATCTGTATCTTGCTCAATTCTTTTTCCGAAAAATGCCCCAGCACTTCTGCTAAAGACCAGAACGACACACAGCTGTACATCCCGTTCTCGGAAAGTACGTGAAGGAGCGTGCCCTTTTTTATATGATACGGGAACAGGACAACACTGTCCGCCCCGTCGTTCAGCACATCCCTGATCGAGCGGACTGTATTGATGACCGCCGCCTTCTCGCTCATGAACGGATAGCCCAGTCCGATGTTCGCCGTCACATGCATGCCGGCATCATGTATTTTACGGACTGCATCCTGAAACATTTCATAAGTTGTATTCTTATTGATGCAGTGCTTCAGTATCCAGTTATCACTGCTCTCTACGCCGATCTCAATATATTTTTCGGCGTCCGGGACCGCCTTCTTTACAAATTCGAGTCCTTCCGCTGATATCGTATCTGCTCTTGATTCTATGATAAAACGTTTTGTCTTTACCCCTTTTAAGATCCCGCACAGATCCTCCCGCATGGATCTTGATACTTCTCTCTCGTCGAGCATACTTCCGCTCGGCGTCAGCAGGAAATCTTCAAATTCCAACGTCAGGCGCTCCATGATCCGCTTCAGCTCGCCGAGGATCTTATCCCAGTGTACGGCTCCGCTTCCTTTTCCATAATTGCACATCACGCAGCCACCCTGAGCGTCATGGATACAGCCGACCGTCAGGAACCACAGATCACACAGCAGTCCCCCGTTGGCTCTTTCGATTCTGTAGTTCGTGCGCATCTTTTCCGGCATGACCGGCCGCTGTTTATATATCTCATATGTAATCTGCCTTAATACGTTATTTGTATTCATATATCACACTCCCATATGACTCTGTACAGAGTCCGTTAATGTCCGTACCGACAGAAAAACCTGCTGAAGATCTTCTTCTACAGGATCAAACCTGATATGAAACGCATCCTCTATGTCAATCTGGAGCACAATGAGCATGATCGAATCAAATCCTAATTCCTCCTGGATCTGTGTCTCTGCGCTCACTGTTACGTCCTTATTATATCCGGCAGAATTACGGAACATCTCAGTCACTATCTCTATGATCCTGTTCTCTGTCTCTTCTCTGCCAGGTCTGTTCATTTTCACTTCACATCCTATCGTCAAGAAGTCTATATGTTGATGCATGCCCACGCAAGCATCGCATATCTTGTGGATAATACACATTATCCATTTTATTATACACTAATACCGACGGCATTTCCATAGATAAAAACAAATTCGGAGCCTCTGTCGCGCTGTAGGCTCCGGCGCCGCAGAAGATCAGCAAATCGCCTCTCTGCACTCCCTCATCCACCGCCGCGCTGCGCGCGAGCACATCCGCTTCATTACACAGCGCGCCGCAGATCATGCAGCCTGACGTTCTTCCCGCAGGCGCCACGCAGAGATTCTCTATATGCGGAGTCCGTATGCCGAGCGCTCCTCCCGGATACCGGAGATGATTTGTCCCGCCGAGGCAGAACAGGATCTTCTTACCCTCCCGCTCTTTTATCTGAAACACCTTCGTCACATAGACTCCTGCCGAAGCCGCGGCACACCTGCCGGCTTCATAGATCACTTTAAACTTTTTCTGAAGCTCATGTGCAAACCTTGCAGCTTCATCCACAGCAGCCGCATATCCCTCTCTCTTTTCTCCGGTAAAATACGGGAATCCGACGCCGCATCCGAACTGTATTTCAGATATCTCAGCTCCCGGCAGTTCACACAGGCCGTTCAGGGACTGCCGGAAATATTCCAGTTCTCTCTTCAGCTTCCCGGCTTCGCTCCGCTGCGTCCCCGGATAATAGTGAAGCCCGACAATCTTGGTCGCCTTGCTTTTATCACAGATATGAATGCACTGCGCCGCTTCCTCCCTGTCCATACCAAACCTGCCGCCGCTGCCAAGCCTCAGGAGCAACTTCACTGAATCCGCTCCCAATCTCCCGGCGCCGCATAGTTCATCGCATACTTCTGCGATCTGCCCCGCCTGTTCCGCTGAATCGATGCCGAATCTCCTCACTCCCATATCAAGGGCGTCCCGGAGCATATCCTCTGTCCTGAGCACACCATCCAGGATGATCCTGCCGCCCGGTATTCCATACGCCCGGCACATCCGGAGTTCTCCGCCTGTACTCACCTCGATATAATCTGCTGTCTCAGCTGCTGCCGGCGCCAGCCAGGGATTCGCTTTCATGGCGTAGGCGATACCGACATCACCGCCAAGACATTTCCGCAGAAGATTCAGATTACGGCCAAACAGATTTTCATGGAAAATATAGAACGGCGCGCCCCATTCCTGTTCCGTTTTTCTCATCCCGTCCATGACATCCTTCCACTCTTTATCCATCGGATCCAAAAAAGCGTATTTATCTTCCATCGTTCTCCAGACTCCTCCATATACAGGTCAATATACCGGGAAGCTCCCCAATGTTTCCTGATTCCGCCATGCGGAACAGCCGCTGCTTCCTTTCATCATACTCCGTCTTTATGTCCTGACGCCCGCATTTTGCGGCAAGCAGGAACACCTTATCCAGCATCTGGATCATATTCAGGATTCCGTACCGGAGCGCAATCCTTTCACTCTGCGCGCCCGCGTAACGTCTTACAGCCCCCGCTATGCTCTGCGCCTCAAGATCACATATTTCCTTATGATACTCGACGCCCCGCCTTAATACCGTTTCACAGGAAAATTCCCGGGATATACGGCTTCCATGGCATCCTTCTTCACGAAGACAGATAATGCAGCAGTCCGGCTGATGATCAGCCAGAGACAGAAGCTCTTCCTGCGTCATCCAAAGACCCGGAAATCCCCACGGGTCATATACTTCATATTCCTTTTCCCACTGCCGCACAAACAAATACCTTCCGCCGCCTCTGTAATAGCGGTCGCTTACCGCCGGCGCTGCGATCCCGTATTTCACCGGTCCAAAGACGAAAGTTTCCGGCAGCTCCATCCTGTCGAATTCCTTTCCCAGTCGGACTGCCAAAAAAGGAACCTCTGCCGCTTCTCCAAGCTTCCTGAGCGCGCTTTCCGTATCGATCAAAGGCCGGAACCATTCTTCCGCACCGCCGTCTGCGCAGAATCCGAACGCCCGCAGACTGACACAGTCCACACTGCTTATCTTTGGCAGCTTCTCGTATTCCATCAGCTGATCTAAAGCCGCGCAAAAAGTATCTAGCGTCTTTCCGATGTAAAACAATTCTCTTTCTCTCTTTCTTTATGGTTCCCCTGCATCCAATCCATCCGTTCTCCTGACTTCAATTCCACTCTCGGTCAGAGTCCTTTCAAAAGATTCATCCGTTCCTTCGAATACAGGATTAATAAATCTGGCTTCTTTAAACGAATCCACATTCAGGTTCTTATTGTCCTTGAATGTCACCCCGATAAAACACGTGTTATTAAAATTCGTCTCTGTAAAATCGCAGCCCTCAAACCTGGCGCCAGACACTGTACTGTCCGCAAAACTGGCAAAAGCAAAGCTGCAGTTAAAAAATTCAGAATAATTAAAACTGGACTGTCCAAGAAAGGCGTTCTTAAATATACAGTCCTTAAAAGTTGAATAAGATGACAGCATCCCGTCTGCGATACAGTTCACAAAAGAAACTCTGGTGAAAAATGCTCTTGTCAACTCAGCTTCTTTCAGTATAACATCCTGAAATGAACTTTCCGTCACCCGTGCCATCGTCAGATCGATCCGGCTGCAGTCACTCCGTTCAAAGGAACAAAGGGTAAATTTTGCCGCAGATGCATGGAGCCTATTCATATCTGAATCCTCAAAATTGACTAAGCGGCATCTACTCTTATTGTGAACTTTGCAAACGAGTTCCACTAAATCACATCTTGGGTTGAGGAAAATCTGAGAAAAGCCTGATTTTCCGCGCTTTTGCGCTTGCCAAACGCTCCATCCGGTGATATAATTTTAGTGTAATAGTTACACTAAAATGGAGGTGCCGGATTGTATTATAATTTCACTGTTCAGATCCCCTCAATAAAGGGGAAAGTCCTCACCAAAGATAAGGGAACAACCACTTATATCCTTTATCAATATGGTTTAGATTATAAGCCCGATAAAAAATATGCCATACCAAAACGCACGATTATCGGAAAGGTCGATCCAGCGGACAGATCACGGATGTATCCAAACGAGAAGTTCCAGGAATACTTTCCTGAAGTAGTTTTTCCCGAGGAACTGCCTGAAGCATACAGGAGCTGCTGCCTTCGGATCGGCTCCTATATCGTGATCCGTTATGTCCTGAATGAATACAAACTCCCAAAGCTGCTGGAGCGGTGGTTTCCAAAAGACAGCGGCCTGCTGATGGATCTGGTATCGTACCTGATTGTCGATGAAGAGAATGCAGGTCAGTATTATCCTGATTTTGCGTTCTGTCATCCGCTGTTTTCTGAAGGCATGCGGATATACAGCGATTCCAAGATAAGCAGGTTCTTCTCGTCTGTTACCAGAGAGCAAACGATAGGATTCCTTGATGACTGGAACAGGCGAAGAGATCATAAACAAAGGATCTATATTTCCTATGACTCCTCCAATAAGAATTGTCAGGCTGGCGATATTGATCTCATAGAGTATGGCAAAGCCAAGGATCATAAGGGCATCCCTATATTTAATCTGGCGATTGCGTTTGACAAAACAAACCGAATTCCTCTTTTCTATGAGGAATATCCCGGATCCATAACGGATGTTTCCCAGTTTATCCACATGGTAGATAAGGTGAGTGAGTATGGATACAGGAAGGTTGGCTTCATCCTGGACCGCGGTTATTTCAGCAAGGATAATATCCGCTACATGGAGGAAGGAAAGTACGCATTCGTCATCATGGTAAAAGGACGCAAGGCACTGGTTTCATCGCTCGTAGAGGAAAATCTTGGCACTTTTGAAACAGACCGGGACTGTTCTATACGTGCTTACCATGTTTATGGAAAGACTGTCATGGCCAGGCTGTATGAGGACGACACTCATGAGAGATACTTCCATATCTACTACAATCCCTCGAAGCAAGCCGCGGAGAGGGAGTTATTGGAGCAGATGATAGAAAAGATAAAAATCCAGCTGGACAAGCGGATCGGAGATATTACAACCATATCCAATGCCTGGCAGGACTACTTCCAGGTACGATATGATAAACAAGGACATTTCGTCTCCTATCAGGAGCGCAAGGAGGCCATACAGCGGGAACTAAAGCTCTGTGGCTATTTCTGCATCATCACATCAGAGAAGATGACTGCATCGGAGGCGCTGATCCACTACAAGGGAAGGGATGTATCTGAAAAACTTTTCCGTACAGATAAGACTTTCATAGGCTCCAAAAGCATGCGGGTACAAAGTGCACAGGCTCTGTCAGCAAAGATATTTGTCGAGTTTATCGCACTTATCGTCCGCAACAGGATCTACAATCTTCTGAAAGAAATGATGCAGCGGTTGGAGACAAGACCGAACTACATGACTGTCCCTGCAGCCCTCAGGGAGCTGGAGAAGATTGAAATGGTACGCCGCAACAATGGACAGTACCGCCTGGATCACGCGGTTACCAAGAAGCAAAAAACGATACTGAGTTCCTTTGGATTGTCTGACATAGATGTCAAAAGCATAGCTATGGATATAGGAAAACAGTTATCCGGCAGTCCAACAATCATAGATGAAACAGCCACGAAGGAGGATGAAGACGATGGCGAGGACACGTTCAATATCATCGATTGAAACTGAGATCTCAAAAGTAACTGCTGAACTTCAAAAAGCGCAGGAGAAGGTCGATGAACTCTCTCAAAAGCTCCTTGAGCTTCAGGAAATGAAACAGTCGATCGAGGCCAAACAGATCATGGATGCATTCCGCAAAAGCGGAAAAAGCATGCAGGAGCTGATGACGTTTCTTGATGTCTAAGGGGCATCAAGAAACGTTTAGTGTAACTTTTGTATATTTCAGATAAACTGACCATCCTTCACGGTCAATCTGACCACCTTTCACGGAGATTCAGATCACTGATCTCGGAGAGGGATAGTCGGCGATCAAAGTCATTCTTATAATGATGATGGCACACATTCGTGTGACTATCATTTAAGGAGGACGATGATCATGGTAGATTATCGCGAAATCCTGAGGCTCCAGAGCCTTGGGTACAACATCACACAGATCGCCGGATCGCTGCGCAGCTCCCGCAACACCGTAAGAGAAGTGGAACGGCTTGCAGATGAGAAAGGAATCCGGTGGCCGCTTGGAGAGAAAGTAACAAATCCACAGCTTTATGTTCTGCTTTATCCGGAACGACAGAAAAAAGCAAATGTTTATCTGGAACCGGACTGTGCCTGGATCCACCGCGAACTGGCGAAAAAAGGAGTGAACCTGACACTACTTTGGAAAGAATATCAGGCCAATTGCTCCAATGCCGGGCGTGTCCCCTACCAGTATACACAGTTTTGTGACATTTACCGGGCATGGGCAAAAAAGTCTAAAGCTACGATGAGGATCCATCATAAGCCCGGAGATGCCATGGAAGTGGACTGGGCAGGCGGGACACTGCCGATCAAAGATCCTGTTACTGGAGAGACTGTTCCTGCATACCTTTTTGTAGGGGTCCTTCCCTGCAGCTGCTATGTGTTGCTGATTTCATGAGCTGTCACCAGACTGCTCTCATGAGTTGTCTTTAAGTTGCTAAGTTTACTGTCACCGTGATGGTTGATGTATGGGCCGTCCGGAATTCGGACGGCACCTTCTCTATCCG
>OLIH01000296.1_pt1 | contig 38831 bp, 36 predicted proteins | sample 1609721 | NCBI WGS metagenome assembly OLIH01 (sample SAMEA4350157, study PRJEB24818) | metagenome | biome: human; feature: gut; material: faeces | place: Denmark | collected 2013-09
AGAAATATTCCCACAGTACCATCAAGTTTCTCCATAATATGATCTTACCGAGCTTTGAGGTGGCTGTAGATGACGATATCATCCGGAAGAATCCGGCCAAGAGAACGCTGGGAGATTATGGAGAACCAGAAAAGAAACGCACCGCCCTGTCCTTTGAACAGCAGAAAAATCTGCTGAACTATGTAAAAAACAGCGAGGTGTTCCATATCTATCTGCCACTTCTGCAGGTGATGATCGGAACCGGACTCCGCTGTGGAGAACTGATCGGGCTCACCTGGAAGGACGTGGATCTGAAGACCCGGACTGTATACGTGAATCATCAGCTGATCTATAAGAATTATGGAGACGGGTGTGATTTTCATGTGACCATGCCGAAGACAGAAGCCGGGATCCGGGAGATACCCATGAGCAAGATGGTGGCAAAAGCCTTTGAGACCCAGAGACGGCTGAATTTTCAGATGGGGATTCCAAGAGATGTGAAGATCGAAGGGCTTTCGAATTTCGTATTCATGAGCAGGAGCGGACGTCCGATGATGCCGACTACCGTGAACTTTATTCTCCGAGATATTGTGAAGGCGTATAATGAGGAAGAAAATGAGCGGGCAAAGCGGGAGAGGAGAAAGCCGGAAGAGCTGCCGCACATCTCCGCCCACATACTCAGACATACAGCCTGTACCAGAATGGCAGAGACGGATCTGGATATGAAGGTCGTTCAGTATGTGATGGGACATGCGAACATCAGTGTCACGATGGAAGTTTATAACCATATCACAGACCGGTCCAGGATTGAAAAAGAGATTGCGAAGATGGATCTGGTGCAGATTATGTGACGGCTCAGATTTCTTTAAGAATGATTACAGAACTACTCGCCATGGACCTCATGAACTGCGTTCATTCGGTCGCGGCTGTCGCCTTATAGGTCCAAAACCGGAGCTGCCGTTATGTGAGCAAGCTCCCCAAAGGCACCCCGATTTCGTTCCTGCATGGCTCGTAGTTTTCGCGCAAATTGGTGTAGAAATGGTGTAAAAATGGTGTAGTAAGCCATTTTTTGAAAAAATCAAAAAAATGGAAAGCCCGAAAAAGCCCGTAAAATCAAGCTTTTTTGAGGTTTTCCAAAAAAAATATTTAAAAAATTAGCACTCACCTCTTGACAGTGCTAATAAATAAATGCTATAGTACAACTAGAACAAAGGAGAAGGAATAAAAGAAAAGGCTTCCCGCACAGGAGCGGCTCAGAGTTCCCAATCCCGGTTCCCTGGAAACCAACATCCGCGATAACATCAAGGGTGCTGATCAGGCTGTGTAAACAGCCCATAGATTATTTCAGAGAATAAAAGTATGGAAGGAGAAATGACTTATGTTAATGCCTAGTATTTTTGGAGAAAATTTATTTGATGACGACTGGATGGATTTCCCGTTTGACAGATTCGACAGAGAGTTCTGGGGAAAGAAGAATCCGCTGTACGGTAAGAATGCAAAGAACATGATGAAGACAGATATCCGTGAGCATGACGCAGGATATGAGCTTGATATCGACCTTCCGGGCTTTAAGAAAGACGAGATCAGCGTGGAACTTGAGAATGGTTATCTTACCATCTCCGCTGCAAAAGGTCTTGATAAAGATGAGGAAGATAAGAAGGGCAAATACATCCGCAGGGAGCGCTACGCGGGAGCAATGCAGAGAAGCTTCTATGTGGGCGATGATATCACACATGAAGATATCAAAGCAAAATTCGAGGATGGTATCCTGAAGCTGAACATCCCGAAGAAGGATCCGCAGGTCGTAGAGACGAAGAAGCATATCTCGATCGAGGGATAACTATATAGATGAAGAAAGAGTCCGGAAGGGCTCTTTTTTCTATTTATAAGAATATTTTCCGGGCGGGGTTTTTGGTTACTGAGAACAGTAACGTTTTTTACACGCAGGGGCTTCCATCTTTCCCTCTTTCTGCTATAATGGTGTGCGGAATTTGCAGCAGTGTATCATCGGCAGGCGGATGGTGCATTGCATTGGAAGAGAGGGGTTACATAAGATGAAGAAGACAAATGATTTCGGCAGGGATTCTATCCCGCTGCTTGTACTAAAGATATCGATCCCGTTTATGTTCGCTCAGTTCGTGAACGTCCTCTACAGCATCGTCGACAGGATTTACGTCGGGAATATCCCGGTCACGGGAGCGGATGCGCTTGCCGGGGCTGGTGTGTGCGCGCCGATCGTCACGCTCCTGTCTTCCTTTGGGACGCTGTTCGGGATCGGCGGCTCGGTCCTGTTTTCCGTTCGGCTCGGCGCCGGGGATGAGAAGGGCGCGCGGCGGATCCTGGGAAACAGCTTTTCGCTGATGCTCATTGTCTCTGTCATACTGACCGTCCTTTTCCTTTTGACAAAGGACTATCTCCTGAACTGGTTCGGGGCCAGCAGCGTTACCTTTCCCTATGCGGATGACTATATGACGATCTATACGGCGGGGACGGTCTTCGCACTGCTCTCCATGGGGATGAACTATTTTATCACAGCGCAGGGCTTCCCTCTCCTGGGGATGATGACAACGCTGATCGGGGCAGTCATCAATATTGTGCTGGACCCGGTATTTATCTTTCTCCTTCACATGGACATCGCAGGGGCGGCGGCAGCGACGGTGATCGCTCAGGCGTCATCCTGTATTTTTGTGCTGTGTATGCTGCGGAGAAAGACGATGAAGATTCCGCTCACGCTCATGCGGCCGGAGCAACAGATCGGGATACAGATCGCGAAGATCGGATTTTCGCCGTTCCTCATCCTGGCGACGGACAGTATCATCATCATTGCCATGAATGCGGTACTCCAGCATTACGGCGGAGCAGAGTACGGAGACACGCTGGTGACCGCCGCCACGATCGTGCAGAGCTATATGCTGCTGATCACCTCGCCCATGCTCGGGATCACGGGAGGCTCCCAGCCGCTGATCAGTTACAATTACGGCGCGGACAAGCCGGATCGGATCAGGAAGATTTTCTTCTGGGTGCTGATGCTCTGTGTCTGTTTTACAGCAGTCATGTTTCTTGTATCGAGGATCATGCCCCAGTATTTTGTCCGTATTTTTACAGACAATCCGGAGTACGAAGAGCTGGCTGTCTGGGGGATCCGGGCGTTTACACTGATGATCGTCCCGCTGAGCTTCCAGTATGTGATCGTAGACGGGCTGACGGCGCTCGGCATGACGCGGACATCCCTGACGCTGTCTCTGGTCAGAAAGTTCCTGTACTTCGGCGCCACCTGCGTGCTGCCGCTGTTCTTCGCGGCGAAGAGTGCGTTTTACGCGGAGCCTCTGGCGGACGGGGCGGCGGCTCTCCTGTCCTGCACGGTCTTTTTCTTTGTTTACAGGAAATACTTGCGAGGCGAGGGGCGGCTTCAGGAAATCAAAATGTAGATCTGCAGAGAGCGGTGCGGGATTTCAGCCCTGCACCGCTTTCTCAGCGCCGGCATCCTCCGGAGAAGCGCTGGCTGCCACAGGAAAGCGCTGAACAGCAGGGAGTAACCTGCTCGGCAGCCGTTTTTTACACGGCCTCGAGGTCAGGAGCACTCGAGGTCCTGAGCGGGTTGCAGGAACGGGGGAAACTATTTATAATGGGCGTATGAGTAAAAAAGTCAGGGAGACAGATACTATGATCAAAGTAATAGCAAGCGATATGGACGGAACCCTTCTCGGAAACGACCACAAGCCCGCGCCGGAGACGCTGGCGGCGGTGAAGGAGGCGTGCAGCGCGGGGATCCGTTTTATGATATGTACAGGGAGGAATTTTCCCGGGGCGATGAATGAGCTGGAAGGGGCGGGCCTGACCTGCGACTATATTGTGGGCAGCGGGGCAGAAGTGAGGAATCCCAGGCGGGAGGTTGTAAAGACGATCCCTGTCAGCACCCGGTTGTGCAGGGAGATCTACGAGGCGGTCAGCAGATACCCGATCTCGATCATATTCTGTACGGACGGGGATGACTATAGGATCGGGACGGAAGAGGAAGCGGAGGAGAGCATCATCCGGCAGATCCAGATGTTCCACCTGAACCTGTGCAGGGATGAGATCAAGGACACAGAGCTGTATCAGCGCCTCCGGCGGACGACGAAGGTGCTCGCGAGCCTGGAAGAGCTGGAAAAGACACAGATCCCGGTGTATAAGATCTTTCTGTTCTCGGCAGATATCGAGATGCTGGACCGGATACGGAGAGAGCTGGAGGAGAATCCGGAGATCGCCGTTGCCTCCTCCTTTGAGACGAATCTCGAGATCACGGATGTAAAAGCGCAGAAGGGACCGGTGCTGAAGGAGTATATCGAGTCTCTCGGGTATTCCATGGACGAGGTCATGGTCCTGGGGGACAGCCTGAATGACCTGTCCATGATCGAGATGGACTTCGGCGCCACTGTCGCGATGGAGAATGCCGTGCCGGAAGTCCGCAGCGCGGCAAAATATATAACGAAGTCAAACGAAGAGCTGGGAGTCGCATATGCGATCCGTGAACTGTTAAGACGGCAGGGCAGCGCAGGCTGATTCCCTGACCGGGAGCGGGAAAGGCGGTGTGAGAGATGGGATATACCTATGTGATGTCGGATATACACGGGATGGCGCATCTGCTGAGAAAAATGCTTGAGAAGATCCGCTTTTCCGATGAGGACAGGCTGTATATTTTAGGAGATATGATCGACCGGGGCCCGGATCCGGCAGGAGTGATCGAGCTTGTGGCAGGGAAGGAGAATATCACTGCCCTCAGGGGAAACCACGAGGATTGCTTCGCAGAGTGGTATGAAAATGTGGAAGACAAGATAGAAAACCGCTATTTTTATAATACATACGATGTCCTGACAGGCAGCGCGGAGACGATGGTGAAGATCCCGAGATATGTGGGATGGATGAAGAGGCTGCCTCTCTATAAGAAGCTGAAGACGCCGGACGCCTGCTATCTGCTCGCCCATGCATCGACAGCGGGCATCCTGCAGTTCTGGAAGCGCTCGAAGGACAGCTTTATCTGGGATTCCTCCATGGTGGACAGGAAGCGGGGGATCCCGGGATATATTTCTATCGTAGGGCATGTGCCTACGTTCATTATCCGGGGATATCCGGAGGAGCCGGCAAGGATCTGGCACAGTCCCGACGGGACGCTCATCGACGTGGACTGCGGCGCTGCGTTTGCATACTGCGGCGGAAGGCTCGGCTGTCTCTGTCTTGAGACAATGGAAGAGTTCTATGTGTCGGAGAAGGAGGACGGATGAGGATACATTACAGAGTGATAGGAGAACAGATCGAGATCATCAGGTGCTTCGGCGCGGATCCACAGATTGTCCTGCCGGAGAGGATCGAGGGACTGCCCGTCGTGAGGACGGCAGCCTATGCATTTTCGGACAGAAAGGGCGCTGAGGAGGAAGACGTGCGCATCTTCGAGACGGAAGGCCACCGGATGTTCGGGGACAGCGGAAGTCTGCTCGCGGGCGGGACGGTTGAGAGTGTCTCCTTTCCGGATACAATGGAAAAGATCGGCAGATATGTCTTTTACGGATGCAGGAATCTGAGGGAGCTGTCCTTCTCGGACAGGCTTGCGGATATCGGGAGCGGGGCGTTCACCGGATGCCGCTCTCTCTGCCGGCTGAAAGTGAACCTGACTGACGGAGAGCAGACCTGCGTGAAGGAGATCCTGGGGGAGCTCTGGCAGAGGATCGATGTAACGCTGTTAAGAGAAGGGGAAGAGGCAAGGCTTGTCTTCCCGGAGCACTATGAGGAAGCGGTGGAGAATACGCCGGCTAGGATCCTCTTCACGCAGCACCACGGCTCGGGGAATAATTACCGCCAGTGCTTCTACAACAGGGAGGCGGACTATCGGAAGTATGACGCCCTGTTTTATCTGGCAAAGGCGCAGGACAAGACGGAGGTGCTGACAGATCTGGCGTTCTCCAGGCTGATGTATCCGGTGGGACTGACAGCGGATGCGGAGGCGGAATATGAGTCCTATGTCAGGGCGCACCAGCGGGAAGTGCTGGAGTATCTGACAGACAGAGAGGCGATGCCCATGCTACGGGAGATGGCGAAGCGGGATCTATGGGAGCGCGGCGCCCTGGATGCCGCCATCGATCATGCGGCGAGAAAAGGGCGGCGGGAGGTCCTGAGCTTCCTCATGGATGAGAAGCACAGGTGTTTCCCTGGGGAGAGAAAAAGATACGAACTGTAGGAGGCGGCGATGACAGAGATCGGATACAGAAGGACAGGACCGGCGGACGGACCGGACATGGAAGCGGCGGCAGAGAAGCTCAGAAGCCTGGGCGTCAGCATCCTGTGTGCGGCGAGGGATGAGCTTTACTTTTCCATGCGTTTTCTGGATGTCGCCCTGAGCAGTTTTGTTTACCGCATGGATATTTCTGTAAGTCCCTTCGGGACAGACGGAACGGTCATGTATTTTCACCCTCAGCACCTGGGAGGAATGCTGAGGCAGAACAGGATCCTCGTCAACCGAGGATATCTGCACATGGTCTTTCACTGCATCTTCCGCCATATGTTTAAGCAGGCGGATGACGCGAGGTACTGGGACTTAAGCTGCGACATTGCGGCGGAGCATCTGATCGACGGCTGCGATCTCCGGCCGGTCCGCTGGTCGAGGAGCCTTCTGCGCAGGGAGACGTACCGGAAGCTGGAGGACAAGAAGCGGGTGATGAACGCGGAGCGGATCTTCCGGGAGCTGAAGTCCTGGGAACTCACGGAGAAGGAGCTTGCCGGGCTTGAGGAAGAGTTCCGGGCAGACGACCACCGTTACTGGGAGAACAAGAACCCGGAACAGAAGCAGGACCCGGAGCTGAGAAAGAAATGGCAGGAGATCAATGAGAAGATGGAGACGGATCTGGAGACCTTCTCGAAAGAAGCGTCTGAGCAGAACGGCAGTTTCCTCGGAGAGCTCAGGGTGGAGAACCGGGAGCGGCAGGATTACAGAGAGTTTCTGAGGAAGTTTTCTGTCCTCAGAGAGGAAATGGGAACAGATCCGGACACTTTTGACTACGGCTTTTACAGCTATGGGCTCTCGCTGTACGGGAACATGCCGCTGATCGAGCCTCAGGAGACGCGGGAGGTAAGGAAGATCGCGGATTTCGCTGTCGTGATCGACACATCCATGTCCTGCTCGGGGGACCTTGTCAGGAGGTTCCTGGAGGAGACATACAGTGTATTGAAGCAGAATGACAGCTATTTCCGGAAGGTGAACGTCCATATCATCCAGTGCGACGAAAAGGTGCATACGGACGTGAAGATCACCTCGGAGAAAGAACTGAAATTATATATGGAGCATTTTGAGCTGTACGGCGAGGGAGGGACGGACTTCCGCCCGGCCTTCGCCTATGTAGATGAGCTCATCCGGCGAGGGGAGTTCGACGACCTGAAAGGACTCATCTACTTTACCGACGGATACGGCATATATCCGTCACGCATGCCGGCCTATAAGACGGCGTTCGTATTTGCAGAAGAGGATTATACAGATGCGGATGTTCCGGCGTGGGCGATCAGGCTGATACTATGACATCGGAGGAGAAAGAGATTTGAATATAAAACGTGCAAAACAGGAGATCAAAGATACCATAGAGGCATATCTTGCAAAGGATGCTTTCGGGGGCTACAGGATCCCGTCGATCCGTCAGCGCCCGGTGCTTCTGATGGGACCGCCGGGGATCGGCAAGACGCAGATCATGGAGCAGATTTCCCGGGAGATGGGCATCGGTCTTGTGGCATATACGATCACGCACCACACAAGGCAGAGCGCCGTGGGGCTCCCGTTCATCAGAGAAAAGGAGTACGGCGGCAGGACGTATTCTGTGACAGAATACACGATGAGTGAGATCATCGCCTCGGTTTACGAGAAGATGGAGCAGACAGGGATCCCGGAAGGGGTTCTGTTTATCGATGAGATCAACTGCGTGTCGGAGACGCTGGCGCCTGCCATGCTCCAGTTCCTCCAGGCCAAGACCTTCGGAAATCAGAAGCTTCCGGAGGGCTGGATCATCGTGGCGGCGGGCAATCCGCCGGAGTACAATAAGTCGGTCAGGGACTTCGATGTGGTGACGCTGGACCGGCTCAAGAAGATCGATGTAGAGGCGGATTTCTCCGTGTGGAAGGAGTATGCATACCGGCAGGGCATCCATCCGGCGGTCATCTCCTATCTGGAGCTGCGGAAGGAGAACTTCAGCAGGATCGAGAATACGGTGGACGGCAGGCAGTTTGCCACAGCCAGGGGCTGGGAGGATCTGTCCGAGCTTATCCGGGTCTATGAGGATCAGGGGAAAACGGCGGACCGGGACGTGGTTTACCAGTATGTACAGCACAGGACCGCGGCGAAGGATTTTGCGAACTATCTGGAGCTCTACTATAAGTATAAGAAAGACTACAGTGTGGAGGACATCCTGGAAGGAAAGTGGGATGCGGTGACTGTGCAGAAGATAGAAGCTGCCCCGCTGGATGAACATCTCAGTATCGTCAGCCTGCTGAACGGGAAACTGAGCGGACTGTTTGCAGAGTGCTTCCGGATGGACTCCTATGTGTCGAAGCTCTATGAGTATCTGATCTGCTACAGGGACAGCCAGAGTACAATGATGCTGGAGGATGTGCTGCGGATCGCGGAGAAGGATCTGGAGGACCAGAAGCGGGCGGAGCTGCTTACCCGCGAAGAAGAAAAGACGATGCTCAGGGTCATCGAGACGCTGGAGAAGTTTTCTGCGGAGTTAAAAGGCGAGCTGTTCATCGGCGATGCCGCGTTCGATGAAGTGAGGGCTATGTTCAACAGGGAGACGGATGCGCTGACCTCCATGCTCACCCAGACGTCGGCCGTGCTCGAGAATGCGTTCCGGTTCCTGGAGGATGCGTTCGGAGAGAGCCAGGAGATGGTCGCCTTCGTCACCGAGCTGAACGCAAATTATTACGGCACGTGGTTCATCCGTGAGAACGGATGCGACCTCTATTACCGTTATAATAAGGGTCTCCTGTTCGACGAACGGCAGCAGGAGATCGTGCGGCAGATGGATGAGGTGGAAGAGATGCTCAATACTGCGATCCGCACCTGATTCCTGTCTTTTTTTCCGCGGGAGATTATGCTAGAATGGAACCATGGCACTAAAACATTCTTGAATTGAGAGAGGCGATAACATGGATGTAAGAAGAAAGAGAAACGAGGCTCTCGGCAGACGCGTGGTCCAGGCGCTGGAATCACGGAATATGGAGGCCTATTATGCGGCGACGAAGGAAGAGGCGGTGAAGAAAGCGCTGGAGCTGATCCCGAAGGGGAGCACGATCAACATGGGCGGGTCTATGTCCGTGCGGGAATCGGGACTTCTGGACGCTGTCAGTTCCGGAGATTATGAGTTCTATGACCGGGATATGGCCGCTACGCCGGAGGAGCGCAACGAGATCGCGCTGAAGGCGTTCACCTGCGACTGGTTCCTGGGGAGCGTCAATGCAATGAGCGAGGACGGCGTTTTCGTGAACATCGACGGAAATGCAAACAGGGTTGCCGCGTACGCGTTCGGACCGAAGAATGTCCTTCTCATTGTCGGGATGAACAAGGTCGTAAAGACAGAGGAGGACGCAATGCACCGCGCAAGGAATGAAGCGGCCCCGATCAATACACAGCGGTTCGACTGTGACACGCCGTGTACAAAGAACGGGAGCTGCTCGGACTGCAAGAGCCCGGACTGCATCTGCTGTCAGATCATGATCACGAGATTCAGCAGGATACCGAAGCGGTTCAAGATCATCCTTGTGGATGAGAATCTCGGGTTCTGACCGGGGATCAGGCGGACTTAAGGATAGAGAGTCAACAGCAGGAAGACGGGGAAGAAGCAGACAAGAATACATCAGGACAGCAATGCTGGCAGAAAGGAAAAACAGAAATGGACAGAGAAGAAGAGAAGCGGACTTCACGCGCGGAACGCAGCGGCGAGGCGGCACGGAAGAGAAAGAAACGGAGGCCGGAGAGCGGGGAGGCAGCTTCCCGGCGAAAGAGCTCCGCAGGCAGCAGGAAGAGGAGACATACAAAGGCGGGAGGAGCATCGGAGCATCGGGGCGCCGGGGCTAAGAGATCGAAGAAAAGACAGCAGAAACGCACGGCGTTCAATATCGGATCTACTGTGGTCCTGATCGCGGCGGTCTGCGTATTTGTCTTTTCACTGTATCAGCTCGTCATGACGCTGGTGCCCTATTATACTGGCGGGCAGGAATACGACCAGATCAGGGATCTGGCGATCACGGCGGAAGACAACGGAGAGGGCTTCAGTGTTGATTTTGACGCCCTGCTCGAGCAGAATGCGGATACCGTGGCATGGATACGGTTTGACGAGCCTTCGCAGATCAACTATCCGGTGGTCAAGAGCGCGGATAACACGGACTATCTGACAAAGACCTTTGTCGCAAATGACAATAAGCTCGGCGCGATCTTCATGGACTACAGGAATAATTCGGATTTTTCGGACAGGAACACATTCATCTACGGGCATCATCTGAATGTGGGAGGAGAGATGTTCTCAGAGCTGCTTCAATATGAAGACGAATCCTTCTGCAAAGAGCATCCCAACTTCTATATTTATACACCGGATGGAAAAGTGAGGATGTACACGATATTTTCGGCAGGGGTCGTCAAGGATACGGCGGACAACTACAATATTACATATGAATCGGACGAGGCTTTCACAGAATATCTGAACATCTGCAAAGAGTCCTCCAATTACCAGGTGGATGTGGAGCTGAACGCGCAGTCGAAGATTGTGAGCCTTTCGACATGTACGAATGTGCGCGATGACGAGAGATTCCTTGTCCAGGGCGTTCTTACAGAGGAGCTGGGCGGAGAGTAGAAGCTCTCTGTCCTAGGAAGGAGCCCTTTCATAAGGGGAAAGGAGCAGAAAAATTGGCAGACAGATTTGAAGTCGGGGATATTATCAGGATGAAGAAACCCCATCCCTGCGGAAGCCATGAGTGGGAGGTCTTGAGAGTTGGCGCGGACTTCCGGCTCAAGTGCATGGGATGCAGCCATCAGATCATGGTCCCCAGGAAACTGGTGGAAAAAAATACGAGACAAATCACAAAAAAAGCTTGAATCCTGCAGATTCTTATGGTATCATGAATAACCGTGACATACTGCCGGACAGACTCCGGCGATCGATCAAAATTCCTTGTTCCCGGTGAGAAGGCCGGGGGCCAGAGACCATAAGGAGGTGCAGAGCATGAACAAGTATGAATTAGCTGTTGTTGTAAGCGCAAAACTCGAGGACGAAGCGAGAGCGGATGTGATCGAGAAGGTAAAAGCACTTGTTACACGTTTCGGCGGCAACGTGACAGACGTGGATGAGTGGGGCAAGAGAAGATTCGCTTACGAGATCCAGAAGATGAGAGAAGGATATTACTACTTTGTTCACTTCGAGGCTGATGCTACAGTTCCGGGAGAAGTTGAACAGCGTATCCGCATTATGGACAACGTACTCAGATATTTATGCGTGAAACAGGAAGCATAAGCGGAAAGAGGTATATATGAATAAAGCGATATTAGTAGGACGGTTGACAAGAGATCCAGAAGTAAGATATTCACAGGGCGATAATGCGACGGCAGTTGCAAGATATACAGTTGCTGTTGACCGCAGATTCAAGAGGGACGGAGAGCCGACGGCGGATTTTATCCCGTGTGTCGTATTCGGACGTTCCGCTGAGTTCGCGGAGAAGTATTTCCGCCAGGGAATGCGGGTTTCCATTTCCGGACGTATCCAGACCGGAAGCTACACGAACAGGGACGGCGTGAAGGTTTACACGACAGAAGTGATCGTGGAGGAGCAGGAATTTGCAGAGAGCAGAGCTGAGAGCGAAGCGAACAGAGCTTCCTATAACCGTCAGCAGTCTGCACCGTCACCGAGCGTTGACGCGGGCGACGGATTCATGAATATCCCGGATGGCATTGATGAGGAGTTACCGTTTAACTAATCTTCATTGTTATGAAAGGAGATAAGCACAATGGCTTACGAGAAGGGAAGCAGACCAGAAGGCGGCTTCAAGAGAAGAGGCCCGGCACGCAGAAGAAAAAAAGTGTGCGTATTCTGTGGTAAAGAGAATAACGAGATCGATTACAAGGACGTTGCAAAGTTAAAGAAATATGTTTCTGAGAGAGGAAAGATCCTTCCGAGAAGAATCACAGGAAACTGTGCAAAGCATCAGAGAGCGCTGACAGTAGCGATCAAGAGAGCAAGACATATTTCTCTTATGCCGTACGTTCAGGACTAATTGAGAGTTTAAGGCTGATTTTCAGGAGAGATCCGGGAGATCAGCCTTTTTTGTCTTTTATATTATTGACATATGTTCATAATAGGTTATACTGGACTTAAGGTTTCAGTTACCTGACAGCGCAGGCGGAAGGAGGGATATCATGGCAAGACCGCAGAAGCGCAGATGCATTTGTTCTGTACCGCAGATCACCGGCTTCTCCCCCCGGGGATGCGCGGCATCGGACAGTGTGAATCTTACATATGATGAATATGAAGTGATCCGTCTGCTGGATCTTCTCCGGATGAGTCAGGAAGAGTGTGCGAAGCGGATGCATATTTCCCGGCCCACAGTGACCCGGATCTATGATGAGGCGCGGCGTAAACTGGCAGATATGCTTGTAAACGGAAAAGAGCTCACAGTCGGCGGCGGGGACGTCGTTGTCTGTACAGAGATGAAGCCGGAGTGCGTGAACGAGGAGCATTGCTGCCATAAGAATAAAGAACTGCTGCGGGGATGGAGGGAAACAAAAAACTGAGGTGCTGCAGCACCGGAAACAGGAACAGCAACAGGGGAAAGAAAAGAGGTAGAGAGATGAAGGTATTGATCATCGGCGGGGTTGCCGCCGGAACAAAGACGGCCGCGAAGTTAAAGAGAGAGGATCGGAGCGCAGAGGTCACAGTCATCACAAGAGATCAGGATATCTCCTATGCGGGATGCGGGCTTCCCTACTATGTAGGCGGTTTTATCGAGAGCAGGGATGAGCTGATCGTGAATACGCCCCAGAAATATTCGGGACTGACGGGTGTAGAAGTGAGGACCGGGAAGGAAGCAGCCGCTCTGGACGTGCAGAAAAAGGAAGTGATCATTAAGGATGTCGTAACGGGAGAGGAAGAAGCCTGTCCATACGACAAGCTGGTGATCGCTGTGGGAGCCTCCCCGGCGGAGCTGCCGGTGGAGGGCAGAGATCTCCCGGGTGTATTTAAGATGCGCACCCCGGACGATGCGGAGGGAATCCGTACATATGCAGAGACGAACAATGTAAAGAAAGCAGTTGTCATCGGAGCTGGCTTCATCGGTCTCGAGGCGGCTGAAAACCTGCAGGCAAAAGGGATCAGCGTGACGGTCATTGATTTTGCGTCCCAGATCCTTCCGAATATCCTTGATCCGGAGATGGCGGCGTATGCAAAGCGGCATCTCATCAGCTCGGGGATCCGCGTGCTTACGAGTACGAGCGCTCAGGAGATCCTGGGGACGGATAAAGTGACGGCTGTGAAGACCTCAGCGGGAACGCTCCCCTGCGAGCTTTTGGTCATGGCGGCAGGAATCCGGCCGAATACGGATTTCCTCAAGGACACGGGGATCGAGATGTTCAAGGGGACGATCCTTGTGGACGATACGATGAAGACGAGCCTGGATGATGTGTATGCCGCAGGGGACTGCGCGATGGTGACAAACCGCATCACCGGCGCGCGCCAGTGGTCTCCGATGGGATCATCGGCGAATATGGAGGGCCGCACGCTGGCACAGGTGCTGGCGGGGGCTCAGAAGAGCTATCCGGGCGTGCTGGGGACCGGAGTGGTCAAGCTGCCGGGACTGAATATCGGACGCACAGGCCTCACAGAGGAGCAGGCGAAACAGGCGGGATATGACACAGTCACAGTCCTGGTGCCGACAGACGACAAAGCCCACTACTATCCGGACGCATCCTTTTTTATCACAAAGCTGATCGCGGACCGCGCGACAAGGAAGCTGCTCGGCGTCCAGGTGTTCGGACCGGGAGCGGTGGACAAGATGGTGGATATCGCAGTCATGGGCATCAATATGGGTGCTGTGCTGGAGGATTTTGAGAACGCGGACTTTGCCTACGCGCCGCCCTTCTCTACGGCGATCCACCCGTTTGTACAGGCTGTCTATGTTCTGATGAACAAGCTGGACGGGAAGCTTGTCAGCATGACTCCGGCAGAGTATGCCGCCGGAGCGGCAGAGGGCTATAAGGTCGTGGATGTGGCGCCGGAGCCGACGATCCGCGGCGCGCATTTTGTGAATCTGGCGCAGGTGAACGGGGAGATCGAAGGCCTTGGGAAGGACGAGAAGCTCCTGCTTGTCTGTGCAAGAGGAAAACGCGGCTATTTCCTTCAGAACAGGATGCGTTACTATGGCTATAAAAATACAGTCGTGCTGGAAGGGGCGACATTCTTCAATGATGTGAAGGTGAAAAATACAGAAGCAGCGGTCTCCAAGGAAGAAGAGACGAGAGTGAAGGCGCTCGGATTCCTGAAGGACAAGAGGACGCCGGACAGATTCAACGGCCGCGTGATCACGAGGAACGGCAAGATCACCTCGGAAGAGGCGAGGGTGATCGCCGAGGCGGCGGAGAAGTTCGGAAGCGGGGAAGTGACAATGACCTCGCGCCTGACGATGGAGATCCAGGGCGTGCCGTTCGACAACATTGAGCCTCTGAGAGAGTATCTGATGCAGGCGGGACTTGAGACAGGCGGCACGGGATCGAAAGTGCGTCCGGTCGTTTCCTGCAAGGGAACCACATGTCAGTACGGGCTGATCGACACATTTGCCCTGTCGGAAGAGATCCATGAGAGATTCTTCCACGGCTACAGCCAGGTGAAGCTGCCTCACAAGTTCAAGATCGCGGTAGGCGGATGCCCGAACAACTGTGTGAAGCCGGATCTGAATGACTTGGGCATCATCGGCCAGAGAGTGCCACAGATCGATCTTGAGAAATGCCGCGGCTGCAAGGTGTGCCAGGTAGAGAAGAACTGCCCGATCAATGTGGCGAAGGTGATCGACGGCAGGCTCGTGATCGACGACAATATCTGCAACCACTGCGGACGCTGCGTCGGCAGGTGCCCATTCCATGCGGTCGAGGACTACACGAACGGATACCGCATCTACATCGGCGGACGCTGGGGCAAGAAAGTGGCGCAGGGAAGATATCTCGATAAAGTATTTACCGACAAGGACGAAGTGCTCTCTGTTGTTGAGAAAGCGATCCTTCTGTTCCGCGAGCAGGGGATCACAGGGGAGCGTTTCGCAGATACTGTCGCACGGATCGGATTCGAGAACGTGCAGGAGCAGCTCCTTGCTGACGATCTGCTTGCGAGAAAGGAAGAGAATATCAAGGCGCAGAAGCATCTGAAAGGCGGAGCAACCTGCTGAGTATGAGTGCGGACTGAGCAGTAACTGAAATAGGACAGATGGATCCAGAAAGGGCATCCCCCGGCGGGCGCAGAGCGATATGCGTTCCCGCACGGGGGATGCCCTTTTGACGAGGCGGGAGCCCGAAACGCTGCCGGGGTCGTTTTTTCTCAGTGAAACAGTAGTGGATTAAAACAGGAAAAGATGATATAATAATGTCATTCTATGTGAGGCAGAGAGTCTCTCTGCCTCTTTGGTGCGCTGAATTTCTGTGCTCTGAGCACAGTGTGAAGTGAGGTAAACGTTATGGAAAAAAACAAAATGCGTTTAAAGGGACAGCTCAGGATGTACATGCACTGGCCGCTGATCATGGCAGTGCTTCTTGTTGCCATGAATATCTGGATGTATATGATCGACAAAAAGGCGGGATTCGTCATGACGCTGTTTGTCATCGTTTATCTGGTGATCGCGGGAGCGCTGTATTTCTATAACCGGTCTCTCATCCTGGCAGACCTGATCCAGTTTTCCGTTCAGTACAAGGGGATTGAGAATACCCTTCTGAAGGAGCTGACGATCCCCTACGCGATCGTGCTGGAGGACGGCAGGATCCTGTGGAAAAACGACAGCTTTTCCGCCCTGATGGAAGGGCAGAAGCAGGAGAAATACATCAGCCGGATGTTCCAGGAACTTCATCCCGGGGTCTTCCCGAAGGATGATATGGAACACGTGGAGATGGAGGTGACCTACCGCGACAGGAGCTACCAGGCAGTGCTCAGAAAAGTGTCGCTGGAAGGATTCAGCGAGAAGGAGGAGCTGCTTCAGATCCCGGAGGAGAAAGAGTTCTTCGTGGCGGTCTCTCTGCGGGATGTGACAGAGCTCAACGCGTATATCCGTGAAAACGAAGATCAGAGGATGATCGCCGGCCTGATCTATATCGACAACTATGACGAGGTCATGGAAAGCGTGGAAGAGGTGCGGCAGTCGCTCCTTGTGGCGCTGATCGACCGGAAGATCAACAAATATATCGGAGACGTGGACGGCATCGTGAAGAAGATGGAGAAGGATAAATACTTTGTCGTCATCCGGAAGGAAAGTTATAAGAAGATCAAGGAGGACAAGTTCTCCCTGCTTGAGGAAGTAAAGCAGGTGAACATCGGAAATGCGCGGTCGGCGACGCTGAGTATCGGTCTCGGACTGAATACTGCGACCTATGCGCTCAGCTATCAGTATGCCCGCGTGGCGATCGACCTTGCCCTTGCCCGCGGCGGCGACCAGGCGGTCATCAAGGACTGCAACGGTATTACTTATTTTGGAGGAAAGAAGGAACAGACCGCGAAGAATACCCGCGTGAAGGCGCGTGTCAAGGCGGAGGCGCTCCGGGAATTTATCGTGACGAAGGATCAGGTGATCGTGATGGGACACAAGCTCGCGGACCCGGATTCCTTCGGAGCATGTATGGGTATCTACAGAGCGGCTGTCAGTCTTGAGAAGAAGGCGCATATCGTGATCAACGAAGTGACAGGCTCTGTGCGGCCGCTGTATGACGAGATCGCGGAGAATCCGTCCTACGAGGATGACATTTTCCTGACATCCGAGCAGGCGCTGGATTATGTGAACGACAATACGATGGTCATCGTGGTGGATACGAACAAGCCGCAGATGACAGAGTGTCCGGAGCTTTTAAGGCGCTCCAGGATGATCGCGGTCCTGGATCACCACCGGCAGGGCAGCAATGTGATAGAAAACGCCGTGCTGTCTTACGTGGAGCCGTACTCGTCGTCTGCCTGCGAGATGGTGGCGGAAGTGCTGCAGTATATTGTTGATGATGTGAAATTCCCGTCTGTGGAGGCAGACTGCATGTACGCCGGCATCATGATCGACACGAGGAATTTCATGAACCGGACAGGTGTCCGCACGTTTGAGGCGGCTGCGTTCCTGAGAAGGTGCGGGGCGGATATCACCCGCGTGCGCAAGATGTTCAGAGACGACATGGCGTCCTACAGGGCCAAGGCAGAGGCGGTCCGCATGGCTGAGGTTTACCGAAAGGAATACGCGATCGCAGAGTGCCCGAGCGATATCGAGAGCCCGACCGTGCTGGCGGCTCAGGCAGCCAATGAGCTGCTGGATATCAGCGGCATCAAGGCGTCGTTCGTCCTCACGGTATATGAGGGCAAGATCTACATGAGCGCCCGGTCTATCGACGAGGTAAATGTCCAGATCATAGCGGAGAAGCTCGGAGGCGGCGGACACATCAATTCCGCGGGCGCGCAGTTTGACCACACTAATATGGACGAGGCGGTCAGCGCGCTGAAAGAGACGATTGATAAGATGATAGAAGAAGGAGATATTTAAGATGAAAGTGATATTATTACAGGATGTCAAATCTCTCGGGAAAAAAGGAGAGATCGTTAATGTAAACGACGGCTATGCAAGGAACTTTATCCTGCCGAAGAAACTGGGCGTGGAGGCGACAGGGAAAAACTTAAACGACCTGAAGCTCCAGAAGAACAATGAAAAGAAAGTGGCACAGGAGAACCTGGACGCGGCAAAGGCGCTGGCGGCGAAGCTGGCGGAAGGCGAAGTAGTGCTTGCCATCAAGGTCGGCGAGGGCGGAAGAACCTTCGGTTCAGTATCCAGCAAGGAGATCGCTGCGGCGGTGAAGGAGCAGATGGGACTTGAACTGGATAAGAAGAAGATCAGCCTGAAGGAGCCTGTCAAATCTCTTGGAACACATATCGTGACGGTAAAACTGCATCCGGAAGTTGCAGCGGAGCTGAAGGTGTCTGTGAAGGAAGAAGCGTAAGGAGTCGGTTTTTCTATGGATATGGAAGCAGTAATGAAACGGATGCCTCCCCACAGTGCGGAGGCGGAGCAGGCTGTGCTCGGGGCTATGCTGATGAACAAGGATGCGATCATGGTGGCCTCGGAGATGCTTTCCGGAGAGGATTTCTACCAGACAGCTTACGGAATCCTTTTTGATGCCGTCGTGGAACTCTTTCATGAAGGAAAACCGGTAGATCTGATCACGCTGCAGGAGCACCTGAAAGAGAAGGATGTCCCACCGGAGGTCAGCAGCATGGAGTTCGCCAGAGAGCTCCTTGTGGGCACACAGACATCGGCGAATATCAAGTATTATGCGGAGATCGTAAGGGATAAGGCTGTCCTGCGGAGACTGATCAGGATCAATGAAGATATTGCAAATGCGTGCTATCTTGAGAATCAGCCCCTGGAAGACATTCTGGAGCAGACGGAGAAAAGGGTGTTCGAGCTGGTAGAGCGGGGGAACTCCCAGGAGTACACTCCGATCAAGCAGGTCGTCCTCAACGCGCTGGATGTGATCGAGAAAGCGTCCAAGACAAAAGGCACAGTTACGGGAATCCCGACGGGATTCATTGACCTTGATTATAAGCTGTCGGGTCTGCAGCGGTCGGATCTGGTCCTGATCGCGGCGCGTCCTTCCATGGGAAAGACGGCCTTCGTGCTGAATATCGCGCAGCATGTCGCTTTCCGGCAGAATCTGGCGGTTGCGATCTTCAGTCTCGAGATGTCCAAGGAACAGCTGGTGAACCGTCTGTTCTCTTTGGAGTCCCACGTGGATGCGCAGATCCTGAGAACGGGTAATCTCTCTGATACAGACTGGGAAAAACTGATCGAGGGAGCGGGAACGATTGGAAATTCCCGCATGATCATAGATGATACTTCGGGTATCTCGATCGCAGAGATGCGCTCGAAATGCCGGAAATATAAACTGGAGCTGGGGCTGGACCTGATCATCATCGACTACCTGCAGCTCATGACAGGAAGTGGCGGCCGGAAGAACGAGAGCCGTCAGCAGGAGATCTCAGAGATCTCTCGATCGCTGAAAGGATTGGCAAGGGAGCTGAATGTCCCTGTGATCGCGCTTTCACAGCTCAGCCGTGCGGTAGAGCAGAGAACAGATAAGCGTCCGATGCTCTCCGACCTCCGTGAGTCCGGAGCGATCGAGCAGGACGCCGACGTGTGTATGTTCATCTACAGGGATGACTACTACAATCCGGATACAGAGGATAAGAATATCGCGGAGATCATCATCGCAAAGCAGAGAAACGGCCCGATCGGTACAGTGCGGCTTGCCTGGATGCCGCAGTACACGCGGTTTGGAAACGAACTGCGGCAGCAGGATCAATAAGCGTTTATGTAAACATTTTTTTCAGCTTCATAATGGGATTGCCCTTTACTGTCTCGCGGCGGTTCGCCTGCTGCTGACGGATCAGGCAGTCCAGCTTTCGGAAATGTTCTTCTTCCTGGCGTTCCTTTGCCTGGAAGAGGAAATCCATTTCCCTCATGACATCGGCAGTCACGGTCCTGCTGATGTCTTTTTTTAATATCTCGTTGTTGTCGGTTACTACTTCGGTGAGGACGTCCCCGATCAGGGAGCGGACCTGCTCAAGCTGGGTGACTGGGATGACCTCGGCCGGCTCCACATGTCTTTCAGATGCGGGGACCTGTGATACGGAAGCTCCGGTGACTGGCTGCAGTGCCGCTTTTTTGTTTTCATGGACAGCTTTTCCTTTCTCTTTGGCCGCAGACCTGGGAGAATTATCCGCAGTACTTCCTGCGGCGGAAGAGAGCGGCTGTGAGGGTGCTGCCTCTTTCTGAGCAGGACTTTCATCCGGAGTCTGGGGTGCCTGGAGCTTCAGGCGTGTGGCCTTCAGTTCCGGTATGAGCGGTTTTAAGTCCTTCAGAAGCATTCCTTCATCCTTCAGCTTCTTGATACAGCGGAAGAGCTGTATGTCATCCTTGGTATAATATCGGTGTCCCATTTCCGTGCGTCCGATCGTCAGGTCAAGCTCTTCTTCCCAATATCTTAAGACATGGGCTTCAACCTTTACCTGCTTGGCCGCCTCAGAAATCATGAATCTGACTTCACCCATTAATATTTATACCTCCTTGTCTCAACCTGCTCATATTATAGCATACCCCTTCCCCCGCCAAACCTATAATCGTTCGTCAAATTGTTACACCAATTCGCACATGGTTACAGTGAGACGAATTCAGCCAGGTCAGGATATTCATTTATATGCTGCCGGACATATGTACGTGTAAAACCTGCAAATTTATAATTTCGGTTCAGCATCCCTCTCAGTGTACGGAATGTTTTAGAGGAGGGCTTGGATTTGTAACTATTTAAATTTCGATATAATACCGTCATAGTTTCCTGCAAGGCAGTGAGTCGTGTCTGGCATTCATAAATGCGAATGCCGGTATTGCTTTTTTCAAAACATTCTGTAATAAGCTGCGCAGTCATCTGTACAGAATGCGATGTATCTAATGCTTGAACTTTTACATGCCCATTGATTAGTTCCTGATTTAGATATAATTCAGGATCAATCCGGCAGCAATCTAAAATACAGTCTTCATATTGAATCATATTTTTAACACTGTTGCAATGTGAACAGCTATAAAAGAGGTTATTCCAATCAAACATAAGATCTCGATTTTTACCATTATGATGGGCTTTTAAGTGTTCTACCTCAATACTCTGCAGATTGTCAATTTCACAGAGATAGCATTTTCCGTGAAAGTCGGTATAGAGCTGTCGAATGACATCCTCTCCTCTATAATTGTTAGTGCCTTTTTCCTTTTCCACGGCAAGCGAAGCAGGGGCAGCTGGCGATCTTGCTATTTTTATCATGATCTTACCCTCTCTTGGAAAATTCAAGTTTTAAGCGGCTGTATTCTTCAGAAAAATCCAGTGCCAGATAGTCGGGTACTTCATCAAGATACAGTTCTAATTCTGCAATTCTTGCAAAGTCAGCATCTGTCAGCTCAGGTTTATCAGCCAGAGTACGATACTCGTCAAATTTTTTCCTTAATTCCTGAGACAGCAAATCTACACCGAAATACCCTTCCACGATACCTTCGTAAGGAAGATTTGTCAGACCATCTTTTACAAGGGTACTGTTTTCCAAATCATATACAACTGCATTGGGAGTAGAATTCAGAATAAATGGAGAATGCGTGGTCAAAATAAACTGGATATTTGGAAACAGTTTCATTAGAATCGGCACAATCTTTTTCTGTAACTCTACATGAAGATGGCTTTCAATTTCATCAATCAGTACCAATCCCTCTATATCGTATCGGCGCTGCGCTTCCATACGCATGATCAAATCTCCGATAATATCAAACACTGCCGCATAGCCCATTGACATTGTATTAAAATCAAAGGGCTCCCGATTCTTCTGATGAATAGTAAATTTGAAGGTGTCAATATTAAAATCAAGAGTGAGGGAGTCATCGTCATAGATGGAGCGGAGTATTTCCTCAAAACGGGAAAACCAGTTTTTTATTTCTGCAGCACGCTGTGTGTTTCCGCTTGTCTGGGCAAATGCTTCTGTAGTTTTTAAATTCACCAGATATTTTACCAGTTCCCGGCTGGGGTGATCAGTAAGCGTATATACATTCTTTAAATCAACTTTTTCGATTGTGTCTGAAATATTCACTTTGATTTCCCGGCGGTCTCCGTAGTAAGCCAAAATATAATTGCCGTTTTGGTATTTAGCGCGTAGATCGGCATATGAAGAGTATTCTGCAACAGAACCGTCAGTCCAGAATGCAAGTTTATCCGTCCAGAAAGCAAGAGATTCTTTGTTCTGTTCAACTTTGATTTTATCGTTTTCGGATAAAGGGGGTTGAGCAAGCAGATTTTTATAGTGTTCAATACTGGATTCGCATTGTTCCTGCGAGTAAAAATTTGAAGAAACTGCATATTCTAAAAAATTTTCGAGTGCTGTCAGTACGCTTGTCTTTCCACTGCCATTTTTTCCGGTCAAAATCAGAGATTTTTGTTCTTCCTGTGAGAGGGGAATCTGAATGTTTTTTAAATGTCGAACATTGCGTATATGCAGTGCAGTCATAAATGTTGCGTCCATAATGTCCTCCTTGTTTTTGGGCTTAATCGGTTGTATTCAGTATACCCTCTTATATTCATAAACACAATTGAGAAATTTATAATATGGAGTACATACGATAAAAATCCGAACCAATATCCAATAGGAATAGGTTCGGATTATGCTAAATTATTAAGAACCACAGAATCTAACTGTAAAATCGGCAAGTGCCGTAATCGTCTATTCTGTCCCGCCGTCTTCCGCGTCTCCCGGCACAGGAAGTGAAGCCTCCGGCTCCTGCTCCACGACAGCCGAGCAGCAGGGATCGCATTCTTCGCAGTCCATTTTCAGGCGCTCCTCGAACTTCGGAGCACAGAGCTCAAGCGGCTTGATCTCATAGTCAAGCAGCTCTCCTGCAACGAAATCCATGCAGATCGTGTCCTCGTCCGGAATAATACTGCCCTTCGGGACGACAGCCCTGCCGTTGTGAGGAACAAGATACTGAGAAAAGTAAACGCTCTTGACATAGACGCTGATGCCGATCGTCAGTGACGGCGTGTCAGTGTCGAAGTTAAGGATCTTCGGTATGGCGATCATATTAAGCCCCTGTGTGAGCGTATTGTTCGTCGTGCTGAATCCGATATAGTTTATCACAGGGCTGCTGGCATTGCCGTCCTCATAGGTCAGGCCATAAGGGGTGAAGATTTCCAGCTCTACGTCAGACGGGTTTGTCTCGGCGTCAAAAAATTCATAGTCCGGAGCCTCAGGGCCTGAGGGGAGATAAGCGGCTGTTTCAGTGAAGGTGTCCACGATCCGTTTGGAACAGTCAAAGATCGTGATGGCAAAAGTCACGGACAGATTCGTCAGAGTGACGAGACTGCAGTTGGGACGTCCTGCGATCCGGCTGACTGTGGTCTGTTCGCCGCCTTCTTCCGGAAAACTGACATTCAGTATCTGGACAGAGGCGTTGAGCGGATAGCCGGATGTGGGGAGCTCTCCGGAGAGCGGAACCTCACGGCAGAGGTTGATGCCGATCTCATCGTAGACGACAGGCGCCAGAAGGGTCAGGTTATCGCTGGTGCCGCAGATCGGGTTCGTGCAGACGTCGATACAGTCGGAATTGTTGGTGATCCCGCTGCTGATATAGCGTCTTTTCCCGGAGCATATGCAGCCTTTAGGCCTATATTTGGGCATAAGAAAAACCTCTCTAAAAAATCTTTACTTTATTTTATGCCGGGGAAGTCTTTTTGTTCCGCCAATTCCATATATATCAGAGGGAGTGTTTGCTTCTGCCGCAGAGGAAGGCAGATCCGTATCTTTGGCGGAAGCGTTGGAAGGGAGCGAGTCGGAAGAAAATGAGCTGGATCTATGATCTTCCGGACGGAAGAAAAGCGTGTATCTATACAGAGCGGCACCGGATCCTGTTACACACATTTTCGAGCAGGAACGCAGGCGCGTCTGCGGTGCTGAAAGAGGACTGCCGGTCAGAGCTTTCCTGCCTTATGTTTTATGGGACGATCTACTTTGCCTATGCAGACACAGAGGGCGGGATCGTGTTCGACGGGATCGGCAGCGGCAGTGAGATAAGAGTGCGGCCCTCGGGAGAGATAAGCGGGCTCAGGCTTGCGGCAGCGGCAGGCAGCGTCTGCGTTTTTTTCATGACAAAGGATCCTGATACAGGATGGAGCCGGCTCAATGTGTGGGAGCCGTATGAGAGCGGAAATCCCCGGATCGTCAGGGAAGAAAAACGGAGCTTCCAGTACTGCATCCTGCAGCTGGACAATACGATCCTGGCAGTCCTGTACCGCGGAAGGAAAATCCTTTCTGCGTGCATATGGATCGGAGGGGAGTTTCAGGACGCTGTCACGCTGGAGCAGAATGAGAGGGCGGAGCGGCTGCTCGCAGAGCTTGAACTTGAGCGGCAGACAGCCAGAGAGGAAAAAGAGCTGTATGAGAAAGAGATCAGCTATGTGAAGCAGAAATACGATGAACTGGCGGAATACGCTGCAAAACTCCAGAGAGCGGTGAAGCAGTGGCGCGAACAGTACATGGAAGAAATAGACATTTGACCGCTGTATGCGGAAAACGGACATAAAAATACCGCCCGGTCCCGGACGGTATTTTCTGCTTGTGATCACTTTGCGTTTTATTTTTATTACTCTGCTGAAATAGCACCTGTCGGGCAGGCAGCTTCACATGCTCCGCAGTCTACGCAGGCATCAGCGTCGATCTCATATTTGCCATCGCCTTCGGAGATAGCGCCTACCGGACATTCGCCCTCGCAAGAACCACAGCTTACGCATTCATCACTAATTACGTGTGCCATAGTATGTATCCTCCTTCTTCTGATTCCGAAAATGGTTCGCCCGTTTTCGTTATCTACATTTTAATACAATCATCTTAAATATACAAGGGATTTTCGTGTTCAAAATTTAGTACGCAAAATTTAAGAAAAAAACACTTTATTTTTTATGTGGATGGTGTATTATAGTGAAATGATGCCAGTTGAGCGGGGGAAAGGATAATTCACTTAGCGGAGGCGGAAATGAGAAGGAGATTTGTTTCAATAATATGTGCGTCGGTATGTGCGGGTATGCTCCTGTGCGCATGCAGTTCGAATGAAGATGAAAATGTATTTACAGGAGATACGACGGAGAAACCGGTCTATCAGGCAAAGCTGAATGCGATAACTCCGGCGGCTTACAGCAGTGTGGAGGGACTTGAGCTTGAGCCGGGGACTTATATATCGGTGATAGGGAAGGAAGAGGATTCTGCTTACTGGAACCAGATCCGCGCCGGAGTCGAGCAGGCTGCGGCAGATTTAAATGAGGCGCTGGGATACAGCGGCAGCGATCAGATCAAGGTGCTCTATAATGCGCCTTCCGGTGAGGAAGACATGAATGAGCAGGTCAATATCCTGGATGAGGAGCTTGCGCGTTATCCGGATGTGATCGCGATCGCAAGCATCGACGAGGATGCCTCGGAGGTACAGTTCGACCTGGCAGCAGGGAATGATATCCCTATTGTTGCATTTGATTCGGGAAATCTGTATCAGGGGATCCAGTGCACGTGCAAGACGGATAATTCTGCAGCGACAGCGGAAGGTGTATCGAAGCTGTGCGAAGCCATCGGCGACAGCGGTGAAGTGGCGCTGATCGTCCATGACTCTGTGTCTGAGAGCGCAAGGGAGCGGGAAGAGGCGTTTAAAGCAGCGCTGTCTGCGGAGCATCCGGAGGTTACCGTCGCGGAGACGATCTATATGGATGAGCTGGACGAGATCAAGAAGAGTGCGGCAGCGGAGCAGCTCGGCGTTTCACTGGAGGAGATCCAGGCGCAGCAGGCGGCAGAGACCACTGGCCAGGGAGAGGAGCAGACAGGCGAAGCGTCTGCGGTGATGGAAGAGATCAATGCGGCTGCAGAAGGGATGAGCGATGAGGATGCGGTGGCATACTGCCTGAAGAAACATCCGGATCTGAAAGGATGCTTCGGGACGAACGTTGATGCTACGCAGCTTGGCCTGAAAGCCCTCGGCAGCATGGAAGAGGCCGAGGATGTCGTATTGATGGGATTCGACGCGGGAGCAGCGCAGCTCGAGGCGCTTGAGTCGGGAGAGATCGACGGGCTTGTCGTGCAGAATCCTTTCGGAATAGGCTATGCCGCAGTCATTGCGTCAGCGCGCACCGTGCTTGAGATCGGAAACGAGGCGCAGGTAAATACAGGATATATCTGGGTAGATCAGGAGAATCTGGAGGAGGACGCTGTCCAGGCGATGCTGTACGAGTAGCAGGCGGCGCAGCCGGAGATCTTCTCTTCAAAAAAGCAGCCTTTCAAAATGAGAGGCTGCTTTTTTCACGCCCTGCTGAGGGAGAAGATAAATTCGGTCCCTACGCCTTCGGTGCTTATGACATTGATATGTTCGTCGTGGGCCTGGATGATCTCCTTGACGATGGACAGGCCCAGGCCGGTCCCTTTCTTGTCCTTCCCGCGGGACAGGTCAGATTTGTAGAAGCGCTCCCAGATCTTGTTCAGCTCCTTGCGGGGGATCCCGATCCCGTGGTCCTTCACAGAGATGAAGACCTTGTCGTTTTTCTCGGTTGCCTCGACTGTGATCGAAGAGCCGTGCTCGCTGAATTTGACTGCATTGTCCAGGAGATTATAGAGAACCTGCTGGATCTTGCGTTTGTCCGCATAGACATAGACGGATCCGGAGAGGAGCAGGAGCTCGATGGAAATATGCTTCGGCGTACAGACGCCCTCGAATGATTCGGCAGTGTTCTTGATCACTTCCTGTATATCAAATCTGGTCTTATCCAGCAGCAGCTCTTTCGTGTCGAACTCGTTCAGGGTGAGCAGATCTGTCGTGAGATCCGTCAGCCGTTCTGTCTCGAAAAGGATGATCTTCAAGTATTTCTCATGGAGCTCCGGCGGGATGGTGCCGTCGTTCATTGCCTCCACGTATCCTTTGATCGAGGTCAGCGGTGAACGGAAGTCATGCGACACATTTGCCACGATCTTCTTCTGGTAATCATCCATATCCTTGAGCTGGGCAGCCATAAAGTTGAGCGACGCGGACAGATATCCGATCTCATCGTGGGCGTGGACCGGGATCTCGTAGTCCAGGTTCCCCATCGCATACTGCTTTGCCGCTTCCGTGATCTGCCGGAGCGGTCTGTACACGATGAAGTGAAAGCCCAGCAGAAAGATAAGAGAGAGTAGGAAGATGACGAACAGCGAAATAAATATCGGTATCATCAAGGATCTGCACATCTCTTCGATCGAAGAGACCGGCTTGTGGATAAGAAGATAGCCCTCTGTGGAAAAACCCTGGGTCACAGGCGCCATGACGGTGATAACGTCCTCGTCGAAATATCCGTGATATGTACCGACTATGAACTGATTTCCGCCGATCTCCGCCGGGTTAAAGTCTTCGATGACCTCGGGAGAGGAGGTGCCCTCCAGATTCGACGAGGTGATCATTGTCCCGTCTGCTCTCATAAACCACAGGGACGACTCGAGGTAGAGCCGCATCGCGGCGAGCTGGGACTGCACAGCCCAGGTCGGCGAGCCGTCCGAAAAATAGGACGGCAGATAATCGTTTGCGATCAGCGTTGCCTCCCGGTAAAGCGTCTGGGAGGTATCCTCCTCCAGCCTGTCAGTGAGCAGCTCAGCAGTGAGCGTGGCAGTGGTAAATAAGCATAAAAATCCGAAGATGATGTACAGGGCGATAAATTTTAAGTGTAGAATGCTTTTCATGATTATGTCATATCTCCAAAGGATGATTTACTTCGTCTCGAATTTATAGCCGATCCCCCATACTGTGCTCAGGCTCCAGCGCGGGTGATCCTTGATCTTTTCGCGGAGACGCTTGATGTGGACGTCGACGGTCCGCGTGTCCCCGACATATTCATACCCCCATATGCGGTCCAGGAGCTGTTCTCTTGTAAAGACCTGGTTCGGAGAGGAAGCGAGACAGTAGAGAAGCTCCAGCTCCTTCGGGGGCATATCCACATTTTTCCCGTCACAGATGACAGAATAGTTGGTGAGATTGATGGTGATGCCGTCGTACTCGACACATTTTGCCTTTTCCTGTCCCTGCGTCTCTGTCTTGACCGGCTGATAGCGCCTTAAGACAGCGCGGACACGCGCGACCATCTCTTTGGAGTCAAAGGGCTTCATGATATAGTCGTCCGCACCCAGCTCCAGTCCAAGGACCTTATCGAACACCTCTCCCTTTGCGGAGAGCATGATGATCGGCGTGGAAGACTTGGCACGGATCTCGCGGCATACCTGATAACCGTCGATGCCGGGGAGCATCAGGTCGAGCAGGATCAGGCTGGGATGGTATGTGTCAAATGCGGCGAGGGCATCCTCGCCGTTATATACGATCTTGGTATCAAAACACTCTTTGGTGAGATACAGCGAAATGAGTTCTGCGATATTCTCGTCGTCGTCGACGATCAGTATCTTCTGTTTTCCTATCATTATTTATACCTCCTTCAGACGGTGATCGCATGGATCACGGTTGTTATGATGTTCTGTTTCGGAAATACGCTCGTCTACTTGAGATCCACGATCGTGACGCCTGCGTCCCCTTCGCCAAATTCGGCGAGATGGTAGGATTTGACGTGTTTCTGACGGCGCAGATATTCGTGGACGCCTTTTCTGAGGGCGCCGGTCCCTTTTCCGTGGACGACGCGGACTGTGTTGAGATGAGAGAGCAGCGCGTCGTCAAGATATTTATCCAGCTCAGCGACTGCCTCGTCCACAGTTTTTCCGAGAAGGTTGATCTCAGGGCTGACAGAAAGGGATTTGCCCATTCCGATCCGTCCCTTTGAAGAGTGGTTCAGTTTTTTGGATGTGTACGGAGAGGGCTCTTCGATGATCTCCAGATCCGATATATTTACCTGGGAGCGGAGGATGCCCATCTGTACCGTCACATTTCCTCTTGAATCAGGCCGTGAGCTGATCGTGCCCGTCAGGTTCATGCTGAGTACCTTTACAGACTCTCCGAGCTTGAAGTCGCTTGGCTTGTAAGCTTTTTTCGGCTTCTGGACCTTGAGGGAAGAGGCTGCGGATGTATCCTTGATCTTCTGGCGAAGACGGTCGCGCTCTTTCTCCATCTCGGCTGCGGAAATGTTTTCCTTGCCGAACTTGCGGAAATTCTTGATCGTCTCGTCCGCCACTTCCTTTGCCTCGCGGAGGATGGCGTTTGCCTTTTCGTTCGCCTCCCGCAGGATACGGTCACGCTGTTCATCGAGCTTCGCCTGGCTCTGCGTTACCTTCTGCTTCAGTGCCTCGGCCTCGCGGCGGTAGGCTGCGATCTCCTCCTGTTCCTTCTCGATCGTCCGCCTGCTTGCTTCAAGGTCGCTCAGGAGATCCTCAAATGAGACATCCTGTTCGCTGAGGCGCTTCTTCGCGTCCTCGATGATATAATCGGGCAGTCCGAGCTTTCCTGAGATGGCGAATGCATTACTCTTGCCGGGAATGCCGATCAGGAGCCGGTAAGTCGGCCGGAGGCTCTCCACGTCGAACTCACAGCAGGCATTTTCCACTCCCGGTGTGGAGAGCGCGTAGACCTTCAGCTCGCTGTAGTGGGTGGTGGCCATAGTGCGTATGCCTCTCTGGTGGAGGTGGGACAGGATCGCGATCGCCAGCGCGGCGCCCTCTGTCGGATCCGTGCCGGCGCCCAGCTCGTCGAACAGGACGAGGGAACGTTCGTCCACCTTTTTCAGGAAAGAAACAATGTTCGTCATGTGAGAGGAAAATGTACTCAGGCTCTGCTCGATGCTCTGTTCGTCGCCGATGTCTGCGTATACCTGGCGGAAGACAGCGAGCTCTGAGCGGTCACCGGCGGGAATGTGAAGGCCGGCCTGTCCCATCAGGGTAAAAAGACCAACTGTCTTGAGCGACACTGTTTTGCCTCCGGTGTTCGGTCCTGTAATGATCAGGAGAGTGAAGTCTTCGCCCAGCGATACGGTGATCGGGACGACTGTTTTCGGGTTCAGGAGCGGATGCCTTCCCTCGCGGATGCGGATGCGTCCCTCTTCATTTAACATGGGACGGCTTGCATTCATGGAGAGTGCCAGCGCGCCGCGCGCAAAGATAAAGTCAAGATCCGTCATGGTCCGGTAATCGGTCCGGATCTCCTCAATATACTGTGCGGCTTCCGCGCTCAGATCTGCCAGGATGACCTGGATCTCTTCCTGCTCCTGGGCATAGAGCTCTTTTAAATCATTATTCAGCTTCACAACAGCCATCGGCTCGATGAAGAGCGTCGATCCGGTGGAGGACTGATCGTGGATCAGGCCCTGCACCTGTCCGCGGTACTCTGCCTTCACGGGCAGGCAGTACCGATCGCCGCGCATGGTGATGATCGGATCCTGGAGATAGGTGCGCAGAGATCCGTTTACAAGGCTTGTCAGTGTAGAGTGCACCTTGTCGTTGATCCCATTTATGTTCCGGCGGATTCGCTTCAGCGATGGGCTGGCGTCGTCGCTGATCTCATCCTCGGAGACGATGCATCTTTCGATCTCGTTCGTGAGAGGTGTGAGAGGCTCCAGGCGGTCAAAAAATATGTCGAGACAGTCGGACATCTCTGCCTGTGTGTCATGGCGCCCGTAGGATTTTACACGCGCAGTGTTGGAGAGGAGCCGGCTGATGCGCAGCAACTCGGTAATGCTCAGGGAGCCGCCAATCTCGAGCCGTTTCATAGATTCTTCTATCGGAGCCGCGTCGCCGAAGGAGATACGTCCCTTCTGTACGATCCGGGTAAAAGCGGCGGCTGTCTGATCCTGAAATGTATTGATCTTTTCAAGGTCTGTCATGGGCTTTAAGCGCCGGCAGAGCTGCTGTCCACGGAACGAGGACGCCTCCTCCTCGAGAAGCGCGGTGATCTTGTCAAATTCCAGTTTAGTCAATGTTTTCTGATTCATAATACCTCTTTATCTAAAATTATAATTTAATTATAAGCTGACTGCTGAATACCAGGCCGGCTGCGGCCTGCGCCGCCGGTCTGATGATACATGTTCCATTCTACCCCATTCTCCCGGCAAAAGGAAGGCTTTTTCAAGAGTTTGTAATAACAGCGTAACAGTTCAGCCATAGGGCGCGGGCTGCACTGATACGTGGCCGCCATGCGGTAACTGATATGTTGCAGTTTGTACGCCGTGAGCGCGGGAAATGATTGAACAATCCGGGCGAATCGGTTATACTAGAACACGGAAGACATTTATGTATGTAGGAGACTTACGCCTATGCCATACGATGAAGACCCCAGGATGAGTCAGGAACAGGGCTCGGATGGAAATGAAAAACCACTGCCGAACAGGAAAGAAGGAGAGCCGGAGGAAAGTGAACGCGAGGAAAAGTATTCTTTCCTTCAGGAGACGATAAAGCCAAAGCCGATAAGCAGGGAAAAACTCATAAAACAGTTTGTCCGGACCGCGATATATGGTGTGATACTGGGTGGGTTTGCCTGCCTTGGTTTTTTTGCGCTCAAACCGCTGGCACAGAGCTGGTTCAGGGGCGATCCGAAGACGGTGACCATTCCGGAGGACGAAGAGCCTTCAGAAGAACAGGATGATGCGGCGGAAGAGGAACCCGTACAGCCGGTGCTGGATGCGGAGAGCTATGAAGAACTCATGGAAAGCATGTATGCGGCGGCGCAGGAAGCACAGAAGGGCGTCGTGACGGTCACTGCGGTCCTGGCTGAACGGGACTGGAGCATGGAAGCGGCGGGGGAGCAGCCGTCTGTGACAGGTGTGATCACCGCGGACAACGGGCAGGAGCTGCTGATCCTTGCGGACGATGCCCTCTGCAGCGAGTCGCAGGCCTGGACAGTGACATTTTCAGACGGGACAGTGCATGATGCGGCGCTGAAAAAGCAGGATGCGAACACAGGGCTTGCCATGTTCAGCGTGCCCCGGACAGATATAACCGATACAACATGGAATGCGGTGAAGGTATCTGTTCTCGGAAACTCGAATCTTGTAAGACAGGGCCAGACAGTGATCGCCCTGGGCAATATGTTCGGATATCCGGATGGAGTCGCATATGGGATCATAAGCTCCCGGGATTATACGGAAAAGTTTTATGACGGGGAGTGCGATGTGCTCGCTACAGACATCCCGGCGGTATCGGACGGGACAGGCGTATTATTTAATCTGGACGGAGAAGTGGTCGGAATGATCTCTGAGGAATCTGTGCACCTCCAGGATGAGGGGGATACGCAGACGGCGAACGCATATGCGATCTCAGATCTGAAGACAACGATCGAGCTGCTCGCCAACGGCGACAGTGTCCCTTATATTGGGATATACGGGACTGCTGTGACCAGCACAGTCCAGAATGAACAGGGCATTCCTGCAGGACTCTATGTGATAGAAGTGGACCCGGATTCTCCTGCAATGGCAGCAGGCATCCAGAACGGAGATGTGATCTGGGAAGTAAATGGCGAGAATGTGACCAGTCTTGTGACATATCAGAAGGCACTGCTGGACACAATGGCCGGTGAGACGGTCACGCTCAGGGGAAAACGCCTGGGCTCAGGCGGTTATGTGGATGTGGAGTTCACAGTGACAGTCGGAAGCAAAGAAGGATAGAAAGAGGAATAAAATGAGATATATTAACGGACTTCATGAAGGTGAGACGATCAGGAACGTGTATCTGTGTAAGGGGAAACGTTCTGCGGAGACAAGGAATGGAAAGCCTTACGACAATCTGCTCCTTCAGGATAAGACGGGAATCCTGGATGGAAAAGTATGGGATCCTAATTCCCAGGGGATCGCAGATTACGATGAGAAAGATTTCATCGAGGTATTCGGAGAAGTCATCAGCTATAACGGAAATCTCCAGCTGAATATCAGGCAGATCCGCCGGGCGGAAGAGGGAGAGTACAATCCGGCGGACTATATGCCCACCACGGACAAGAGCGTGAGCGGGATGTATGACGAGCTGACGGCCTATATCCGTCAGATTTCCAATCCGTACCTGAAAAAGGTGCTGGAGTACTATTTTGTAAATGATGAGACATTTATCAAAAAGTTTAAGGGGCATTCGGCTGCGAAGACGGTGCACCACGGATTTTCGGGAGGGCTTCTGGAGCATACGCTGAGCGTCCTCCACATGTGCGAATATTTTGCCGGAGCGTATTCAATCCTGAATCGGGACCTTCTGTATACAGCGGCGATCTGCCATGATATCGGGAAGACAAGAGAGCTCTCGGATTTCCCTGACAACGATTATACGGATGAGGGACAGCTGATCGGGCACATCGTGATCGGTGTAGAAATGATCGATGAGGCGGTCCGCTCGATCCCGGATTTCCCGACGAAGCTCGCCAATGAGCTGAAGCACTGCGTGATCGCGCATCACGGAGAGCTGGAGTACGGCTCGCCGAAGAAACCGGCGCTCGCAGAGGCGCTGGCTCTCAATCTGGCGGACAATGCGGATGCGAAGATGCAGACGCTGACCGAGATATTCAAGGGAAAGACAGGGACGGAATGGCTTGGATATAACAGACTCTTTGAGTCGAACTTAAGAAGAACATCGGGGACGTAAAACGGCATTTGATGATCACAGATGCGGGGATGCGTCCCCGCTTTTATGAAAAGGAGCAGGATATGCAGAAAAATGATATAGTCACGGCTGACATCGAAGATATCGGCGTGAACGGGGAAGGAATCGGAAAGGTGGACGGCTATACGCTGTTTATCAAGGATGCGGTGATCGGCGACCGTGTGGAAGCCAAGGTCATGAAGGCGAAAAAGAACTACGGATATGCCAGGCTGATGAAAATCCTGGAGCCGTCCGAAGCCAGAGTACAGCCGAGGTGCGCATTTGCCAGAAAATGCGGCGGATGTCAGATCCAGGAGATGTCCTATGAGCAGCAGCTTGCGTTCAAAGAGAAAAAGGTACGGGGGAACCTCGAGAGGATCGGAGGATTCGCGCCGGAGCTTTTGGACCGCGTGACCGATCCGGCTGTCGGCATGGACGAGCCCTTCGGATACCGCAATAAGGCCCAGTTCCCTTTCGGGACAGACCGGGAAGGAAACCCGGTGACCGGATTCTACGCCGGAAGGACGCATGACATCATCGCGAATACAGACTGTGCGCTGGGTGTTCCGGTGAACCGGGAGATACTGGAGATCATCCTTGCATTTATGAAGGAGTACAGGATCCCTTCCTATGATGAAAGGACCGGACAGGGGCTGCTGCGGCATGTCCTGATCCGATATGGGTTCACGACAAAGGAGATCATGGTCTGCTTTGTCGTGAACGGCAGCAGTATCCCGCATGTGGATGAACTGATCCGGAGGCTGTGCGGGATAGATGGGATGACAAGCATTACCCTGAGCCCCAACACCAGGCAGACGAATGTCATCATGGGGGATTCCTATCAAATCCTCTGGGGACAGGGATATATCACGGATTACATCGGAAATGTCAGGTATCAGATCTCACCCTTGTCCTTCTATCAGGTGAATCCGGTACAGACAGAGAAACTCTATTCCCTTGCGCTGGAGTATGCGGACCTGAAGGGCGGGGAGACCGTGTGGGATCTCTACTGCGGCATCGGGACGATCTCCCTGTTTCTCGCGCAGAAGGCTGGGCAGGTGTACGGAGTGGAGATCGTGCCTCAGGCGATCGAGGACGCGAGAAGGAACGCCGGGATCAACGGGATTGAAAATGCAGAGTTTTTCGTCGGCAAGGCAGAGGAGGTCCTTCCGGAGTATTATGAAAAGTATGCCCGGGAGCACAGCGGAGAGTCGGCCCGAGCCGATGTGATCGTGGTGGATCCGCCGAGAAAGGGATGCGATGAGGCGCTGCTTGAGACGATCGTGAAGATGCAGCCGGAGCGGGTCGTGTATGTGAGCTGCGACTCCGCGACGCTGGCGCGGGATCTGAAGGTCCTGTGCGGGGCAGGGTATGAGCTGGAGAAGGTGAGACCGGTGGATATGTTTCCGATGACGGTGCATGTGGAGTGCGTAGTATTGATGTCAAAAGTCAAAGAATAGAATAGCGAAAAAGTGTAGAAAACAAAGGATTTCCGGGAGCCGGGGCTTGTCAGAGGATAGGTTCCGGTTCCCGGTTTTTTTCATTTTACGGGTAAGTGGGAACTGGTCTACTGTGGAAAATGGCGGAGAGTTGAGTGGTTGATTTTGATATTGGGGGTATTGAGTTGACAGGTTGGGTAAATGGTATGTGGAGTTGACAGGATTGACATTTGAAGACAAATAAGGGAAACGGCATCCTGAATGGATATGAGGCTCTGTTTGTACGAAGATGTTTTCAGAAATGTATAGGTAGTCATTGGCATACTCTCTTACTGGCTTGCGTACCATAAATTGATACAATGCACCCAATTTTGCGTGAATGGGTGCATTTCAAATTTACATATAAAGTTCTTGCTTTTGCTCCTGCGATTGGTAGGGGCTTTTTTAATGGTAAAAGAAAAGCACATCTTTCCCGGTGTGGGAGTGATGTGCTTTAAATCGCATCCATTAGTTCAAGAAGGATTTGCTTTTGCCTATCTGTCAGGGTACTCCACTTTGAGAATAGTATCTGCTGATCCGCAGTCAGTTGCGCTTCTTCACCCTCAGCAAAGAATTGAGCCAGTGTGATACCAAACGCTCTGCATACCGCCTCCAGAGTCGGCAGCGTAGGAGCGTTATTTCTATTAAACATATTTGTAACGGTGGAATGGGAAAGATTAGCTTCCTTTGCCAGACGGTAGTCTGTCCATTTCCGTTCTTCCATCAATTTTCTGATTCGTTTCTGCGTATCCATATCATCACCTACCTATCTGTATCTATTCTAAGTCCCAGAATGGTGGTATAATAGTCACAATCGTGCGAGCTGTGAAATCAGCGTAGCTGATTTCCCCTGGCGAGCGGAGAAAACTCTGCAAGCCTTGGTAAGCTGATAACAATACAGTAGGAAAATCCTATCAGGTAAGGTCTAGCCAACCGCCTGTACCGAGTCCTTGGAGCCGAAGCGGTAACGTCAGGCTTAAGCGTAGGACAGGGAGCAGCAGAGCCGAAACGAAAGTGAAGTGATTGAGCTGGGAAATTATTATGAGGTTGGATATGGTCGATGTGATGATTGACACAGCAGACAACACTGCCAAGACCGGTATGCTATCTTGCCGGAACTACGTGAGAACATTAGGTCAGTTCTTCAGGAAGATACAGATGTCAAGCTCGATGAAATCGATGCTGAGATAAAGAAGAAACAGACGGAGCTCCTGGATGCCGGCAAGGACCAAAATAAGATTGATGAGATCGGTGATGCAATTATGACACTCCGAGAGAAGCGGCAGACCATCTTAACGGAAGCGGCCATGCGAAAGGATGTACAAGATCGTATTGAAGACTTGGCTTCCTTCCTTGAAGGGCAGATTGAAGCGGTTACTGAATATTCCGATGCACTGGTACGAAGACTCATTGAGAAGATCACAGTTTGCGATGAGAAGCTAATCGTTGAATTTAAATCTGGCCTGGAAGTTGAGGTCGATGCATAAGGTTATTACTTTCCAGCGCTCCTTCGGGGGCGCTTTTTTTGATCCGTTAACAATTTCTTGATGAAATCCACACGGTTCTGTGATACAATAAATTGTACTGATAGTGAAACTGTATTGAACTCAAGTGAGGTATCAAAGGGATGTTAAAGAACAATATCGAAATAGATGTAAAGGTAAAATGCGTGGAAGAACAGACTACGCAGGCGGAGCTCGCCGAAAAGGCAGGAACCTCTCCATCATATGTGAACAGACTCATTAAGAGTCCTGAAAAGATCATAAACAGTACCTTTGTAAAGATGATGGAAAAGCTCGGGTACGATATCGAGCTGACCTACGTTAAGAGATAGTCTCGCGAAAATTACAGACTCCATTATAGAAATATCGCGAAAGGATTATTTGATATGGACGAAGAAACAATCATCATTCCACCTGAAGATGTGGAAATAATCGATGCATCTGAATATAGAGAAGAACTGACAGAGCATTTCGGGCAGGTGCCTGAAGTGGCTAAGCCTCTACTAAAAGGTGCAAAGACAGCTTTCTCAAAGATAGAGAAGGCATTATATACTGCGCCAGCTTTTATTAACGCAGTAAAGGCCGCAGTGCCGGATGTGACGTTGCAGGCTGTTCTTACTGATGAACAGAAGCAGCAGATTGCTAAAGGCGCTCTTAAGCTGATGACCAAAAAAGATGGTTCCCTGATGGCGAATCTTATTAATCCGGAGACAAAGAAAATCGTTACAACGATTCCTTTGAAATCCGTACAGATGGCTCCCGAGATGACACAGGCAATGACGAGTTTTTCTACTCAAATGCAAATGGCGCAGATTGCGGAGGAGATACAGGCGGTGCAGCTTGCAGTCGAGGAAGTGCGAATGGGTCAAGAGTACGATCGATTGGCAACGGCATATAGTTGTCAGCAGAAGTTACTGCAGGCAATGGAAATAAAGAATTCTGAATTGAAGGCGATGGCGCTTATGCAGTTGGCTGCAGCAGCCGAGGACAGTAGGAATCTTCTAATGTTGAGCCAGAAAAGTAATGTAGAATTTATCAAAGAACAGCCTGAAAACTTTATACAAAAGATACTCTCTGGTGCAAAACCAGAAAAGATCAACGGTAGGATGAGTGAAATCCGAGAGAGCCTCTGCGCCGTGAATATGGTTTCTTTTGCAGAAGCTATGGCGTATCAGGAACTCGGAGAGCACGAGGCGGCAAGAAAGAGTCTTACATATTATGCAGGCTTTATCGAAGATACATACACCTCAGTGCCAGGATTAGTTCAGCGGCTGGATTTGATTGATCCTGCTCCTGAGAATTACTGGTCAAAGACTCTGCCTGATATTAGTGAAAAGATAAAAGCACTTCCGAGTGTACCAGATACAAAATTATTAGAACCAAAGAGAAGCCGGAGGAAGAAAAAATGAAGAAGGAATCTGATGTAAGAGTTTGTAAGAACAAGAAGTGTCAGAAGGTACTCCCTGCTGGCTATAAGCATAGGTACTGTGAAGCATGCCGAAACAAGCATGCTCAGACAGCTAAAAATGTTCTGAGAGGTATCGGCGCTGGAGCAGCGACTGTAGCAAGTGTTGCTGTCGTTGTTCAGTTTTAAACGGTAAAAATATATTTGCCTGCCATATGCTAATGAATTTCTAAGAAAAAATAAGTTATCCACAACACTGGTTATTCTTCCGAACTTATTCACTTTTAAGGTCCTGATGGCCGAATTTCCTCTTTTTGTAGATAATTCAGTTCATTTTCCTCTTGGCAGGCACCACTTCCTTTTGCTATACTTATCTCAGTTGTATGACTGTGTATATTCATCAACTGGAAATATATCTTCTTTTGTTATCTGCTGGCCAAAGCTTTCTAACAAATCAGAAGATATATTTTTTTGCTTCTTTTTAATCCCGTTTTTCTCCAGATAATAATACTCATACAGCTGCTTCATAAAATCTGAGATCTGTGCCATCAGATAATGGTTCTTCTGCGCCTGGTCATCCCAGCTGCATGTATGGGTAATACTTCCCTGCCAGTTCTTCTGCCGGTTAAATCCTTCATTCTCTATCTTCCAGCGCTTTCTTCCTGTTTCCGCCATCTTTTCCGCATTCCCTTTGGTAATCCTTATGCTGCTCAGCCATTGGAATTCTGTTGTTTCTCCAGCCTTTTCTTCCCGATATCTTAATACGTGTACCGGTTTGCCTTCATAATCAATATCATTCACGAATTCGGCTTTCTCTGTTTTCCCTTTTTCCGGTATCTTTTCGTATTCTTCCGCTATGCTCGGAATACTTCCCTTTTTATACCGGATCAGGAATTCCCACTTATATTCCCTGCACAGATCCATAACCGGTTTTGATGCATACAGACTGTCTGCCAGCAGCAGGATCGGCAGCCGGGGAAATCTTTTCTTGATCCGTCCTGCCAATCGGGTAAATGCTTTGGTCTCACAATCCTGTTTGATCTCCTCCGCACTCATTTTTTCCTGGCGTTTCCGGTCTTCCCCGTTATTCTCGATGAATTCACTCCCTATACTGGCTACCAGCTTTTCTCCA